>Ga0316204_10002979_pt1 | contig 35883 bp, 40 predicted proteins | sample 6monrhotite_MG_2_FD_205661 | JGI IMG/M metagenome (GOLD analysis project Ga0316204, IMG submission 205661) | Microbial mat bacterial communities from mineral coupon in-situ incubated in ocean water Damariscotta River, Maine, United States -... | ecosystem: Environmental > Aquatic > Marine >... | reverse complement strand
GTTTTCTCTTCTGGACTCAATTCTGCTTTTATTGCCCTGAATTTTTTTCTTGCCTCAGCATCATACAAGCTACCTTTAAAATCGAACAAGATCATCTTGTAATACTCGGCAGCCTTCTCATTATTTGAGAGTTTGTCTTCGTAAATTTTGGCAATATTATAAGCTGCATCATCTGCTAAGATATCATGTGCATATGACAAAACAACCACATCATACAACTCAATCGCCTTTTCCCAGTTTTGTTGCTCCTGATATATTTCAGCTTTCTTAAATAGCACCTCATCTGCAATACTATGAAACGGGAATTCTTGCTCTAAGCTATCAAGCATTGAAAGTGCTCCTGAAAAGTTGTTTTGTTGTAACAATAAATCCGCATTCGCATACATCTGAACTGGAGCTAGAACCGTATCTATGACTAGATTATCTTGAAGTAAAAGAGACAATTGCATGGCATCATTAGCAATCAGCTTTGAAGTAGATGCTTTTAGCACATCCAGTTGTGCCTTTGCATAATCAAATTCACCATCATAGTAGAAAACCTTGGCATTCTTGAATTTAGCCTCATGACCAATAACATCCTCTGTAAATTGCTTTTCGACTTGCATGTATAACAAACTCGCATCCCAAATTTGATCAGACACAATGTAAACATCACCTAATAGAATCTTTAACCTGGCCTTTTGATTAGCATTAACTGGTAACTCCAATGATTCTTTTATGAGTGTCTCTGCTTTACCAGGCTCATTTAAATAAAAGGCATAAATCTCTGCAAGTTGCATTTGCATCCCCATTGTTTTGGGAGTTTTACCCAGAGATGTTAATGCATCTTCAAAACTTTTCGCCACACCTTGTAAGTCTAACTGAGTGTAAGATTTTTTATTTGTGATTTGATTGAAGCCCAATTTCAAATTACGCTCTAAAGATCTCGTATAGTAAGGTGATGATTTCCCCAATTCAATAACGTAATTATAAGCTTTTGAAGCCGCGCTAAAGGCCTCATTGGTTTCACAAACTTGCCCAATTTCATATAACCTTTTCCCCTTTAAATTATTTCGTTTATCAAGTGCTTTTGCCTGGATTACGGCTCCCTTAAACTCCTTTTTATGCAGGTAATACCAAATCAACATTTCAGAATAATAGTCTTTGTCTGGATTCTTTTGAATTCGCTCTAGGAGTGAGTTTTTTAGTGTTTCTACCAGGGCGTCATCTTCTTCAAAATCAATGACTCTTGATAAGTAGGTTTGAACCGTTTTGACGTAAACCTGACTGTAATCAAGCAGATTTAAATATTCATTAATCATTTGATCTGGTTGATCAAGAGAAGAATAAGTTTCAGCCAATTCTAACTGAAATTGATATCCTTTTTTGATCAGTTTTCTTCCTTTCAAGTATGTTTGAAGCGCATAATCGTATTTACCTCTCACTTTGAATTCTTTGCCTAAAGCTGTAATTCTACTTTGAACAGGAACCAAATCTTCTATCAAACCTTGATAAACTTCGTCTGCTTCTTCTTGTCTTTCGGTCTCTTCATACACTTGCGTAAGCATAAAGGCCACATTCGTATTCAAGGGGTCCTGCTTTAACCTTTTTGAGGTCAGTTTTTCTGCATCTTCAAATTTTTCTTGATAGAACAAGCAAAGGAAATACTTTTCAAAATGGACAGATGACTTGTACTTTTTATAGACTTTCTTGTAATAACCCTCAGCCTTAAAAAACTCTCCTTTTGAGAAATAATGATCGGCTAATTTAGTGTCGTCATCTTTAGGTTGAGCCAATGCATTGTTGCCTGCTCCTAAAAACAGAAATAAGAATATTAGTAATATGTTACTCTTCTGGAATTTCATTTTTAATTTCCACAATCAAGTCGTCAATGTATGGTACTGACTCATAATAGTATTTTTTCTGAATCAACTGGTTCTCGTAAAAATCAGAAAAAGAGACATCTAAAATGTTTAAATCAAAAAGCTCACGAGCTAAATAGTCATTCACTTGCTCTTTGGTCAACACTCCTTCAGATATATCTTTCTTTAAATTCTCAAACTGAGCTGTTAATTCATCAATTTCGATTTTGAAATCTGTTTCTTTTGTACGAACACCTTTTAAAGTTTTTCTAATTCCTTTACAATCGTTCATCCTAACTCCAATATCCATTGACAAGGTATCGGGATTGTAATACTTTTTAAGTGTGTCTTCGTTTCTCAAAACGTGATCCACCATCAAAGCTAAACTATCAAATTCTATTCCGTTATACTTTTCATTAATATCATTGATAACGGTTAAACAAGAATCAATCTTTGAAATTTCAGTAGAATATTGCTTGGCCGGATCACAAGACACAAGACCCAAACATCCACTCACAAACAGAATAAAGAACAATTTTTTCATCAATGAAATTATTTGGTAATCATATTAAATCCTGTATAAGGTACTAAGACTTCAGGGATTTTAATACCATTCTCTGTTTGATTATTCTCTAATAATGCAGCCATAATTCTTGGTAAGGCCAATGCCGAACCATTAAGAGTATGCACTAATTGGCTCTTTTTGTTTTCATCTTTGAATCTTAATTTCAGTCTATTTGATTGAAAAGTTTCAAAATTTGAAACAGAACTCACCTCTAGCCATTTATCTTGAGCCGCAGAGAAAACTTCGAAATCATAAGTCATAGCAGCTGTGAATCCTAAATCACCACCACACAATCTCAACGTTCTGTATGGTAATCCAAGTTTCTCTATAATTCCTTGAACGTAAGCTACCATATCATCAAGCGCTTGAGCTGACTTTGATGGATGCTCTAGTCTAACAATTTCTACTTTGTCAAATTGATGCAATCTATTCAACCCTCTAACATCTTTACCGTAAGACCCTGCTTCTCTTCTGAAACAAGGCGTGTAGCCAGTCACTTGAATAGGGAAATCATCCTCTTTTACAATGACATCACGAAACATATTTGTTAAAGGTACTTCTGCTGTTGGGATGAGATAAAAATCATCTTCTGGCGTATGATACATTTGTCCTTCTTTATCTGGTAATTGACCAGTACCATAACCTGATGCTTCATTCACTACAAACGGCGGAATCACTTCTTTGTACCCTGCGTCTCTAGCTTCATCTAAGAAGAAATTAATTAAAGCTCTTTGAAGTCTTGCGCCTTGACCTAAATAGAAAGGAAATCCAGCCCCGGTAACTTTCACTCCGAGCTCGAAGTCAATCAATCCATAATCGCTCGCCAATTCCCAGTGTGGTTTTGCGTTATCGCCTAGGCTAGGAATCGTTCCTCCTTTATCAACTTCTTGATTGTCTTCATCTGTATTTCCCGCAGGCACCAATTTATTTGGCACATTTGGAATTTCGTATAAAGCGGTTTGTAACTCAGATGCTAAAGTTGAAACAGTCTCTTTTAATGATTTCTCACTTTCTTTTAATTCTTGAGTCTTTGCTTTTGCCGCATTCGCATCTTCTTGTTTTCCCTGCGCAAATAATTGCCCAATTTCTTTTGCAATTTTATTTGACTCCTGAGCTACAGCATCTAATTCACTTTTTGCCTGACGCCATTTCTCATCAATTGTCAAAATACTATTCAACTGATCTTCAACATTCAAATTCCTTGTCTTCAAGGCCTCAGCAATTTCTGCTTTATTTTCTCTTATTCTAGATATCTCTAACATCTGGTATTCTTTGCGCTATAAAATAAAAAACCCTGTCTTGGCTTAGCCAAGATCAGGGTTTAAAATTATAAATTTTAATTTTTTCTCTTAGCTTAATGCCGCGATTAAATCTGCTTTTTTCATTGAAGAGATTCCAGAGATACCTTTAGCTTTCGCCATCTCTTTTAACTCAGCAACAGTTTTAGAAGATAAATCTCCTTGAGCCTCAGCTTTTGGAGCTTCTTTTTTAGCTTCTGCTTTCGGCTCAGCCTTAGCAGCAGGTGCTTCAACTTTAGCTTCAGCTTTTGGTGCAGCTTTAGCAGCAGCCTTTTTAGGCGCAGCTTTCTTAATTACTTCTGTTTCAAATGGAACTACAGATACAAAAGAACGATTATTTCTTTTCTTTCTGAATTCAACAACACCATCAACTAATGCATATAATGTGTGATCTTTTCCGATACCAACATTATTACCTACGTGATGTTTTGTTCCTCTTTGTCTTACAATGATGTTCCCAGCTAATGCAGCTTGTCCACCAAATATCTTAACACCTAATCGTTTCGATTCTGATTCTCTACCATTCTTCGAACTACCGGCTCCTTTCTTATGTGCCATAATTTTATCTTTTTACCAATTTGCTAATGAAAGCAAATTAAGCTTTAATACTATCAATTTTGATTTCAGTCAAATACTGTCTGTGACCGTTTTTCTTCTTATACCCTTTTCTTCTTTTCTTCTTGAAAACGATTACTTTATCACCTTTAAGGTGTCTTACTACTGAAGCAGATACTTTTGCTCCTTTAATAGCTGGGGCGCCAACGTTCACTTTTCCACCGTCTTCAGTTAAAAGTACTTCTTCGAAGTCTACTTTAGAACCTTCATCAGCTTGCAATCTGTGAACGAAAATTTGCTGGTCTTTCTCAACTTTAAACTGTTGGCCTGCTATTTCTACAATTGCGTACATAACAAATATTATTATTAATTAAAATTATTTAGTCCCATTCAGACAAAAATCGAAACGGGAGCGCAAAGATAGAAGTTTTTTTCTAAATATCTAGGTCTCAACTACATTATTTTCGGTAGTTGGCTTGTCTTTTTTTGCGCCCGATCTATTCATTAAGAAAACACCTACCAAAATAAGGGCCACCCAAAGGTAATTCTGAGGAGGGAATTCCTCTCCATCTAAAACCCCTATAAGTATTGCTACCACTGGCAACATATAAGCAACAGCTGAGGCGAAAACATGATTAGAAATTGCTATTAATCGGGTGAAAAGTAAAACCGCTACCGCCGTTCCAATTACTGATAAAATTGAGAGATAACCTAGTGCTTTAAATCCATCTGGATGATTAAAAATGGGGCTGAATGCGTTAGTTGCAATTGCAATCATTATGGCTGCCGGTAATATTGTCATGAAAGACAAAGCCGTAATCGCAGACGAAGGAATGTGATGTAGTTTGAATTTTATGGTTGTCAAACTTATAGCATATCCAATGGTCGCGGGGAAAAGGAAAAAGGCATATCGAATGTCTTTATTCAGGCTTATGTCTGATTGACTATTCAAGACGAAAAACAAACCGGCACTTCCAACCCCTAAACCTACCATTTGTAATAAAGAAGGCTTTGCCTTGTAAAAAAGGACCCCAATCAAGACGACAAAAAATGAAGTTGACATATTTATTAAACCTGCCAAAGAACTGTTGATTCCAGTCTCGGCCAAAGTGAACATGATTGCTGGCATTAGATTACCAAAAAAACCTGTAACCAAAAGAAGTAGCCAGGTCTTCTTCGTCATGTATTGTTTAAACTTGAAAGCGATTGGAATCAATACGACACTTGCGATAATGATTCGAACCGCACCAACCTGATAAGGATTAAGCACCATCTCTTCTCCCCCAGCCGGAAACATACTTTTCTTCATCAAAATGAATGAACTTCCCCAGGTGAGTGAAAGAAAAATGAATAATAACCAAACCAAGGTTTTGTTGCTCATTGCATTGTGTAGATTCTTGAGTGAATCAGTGGACAAAAATAATCCAAATTACCGCATATACTGGCTTTAATTATCAAAATTTGAAGACACTTTTGTCAAATCCAAATTTTGTTGATAAAAAGTGATTCACACACCTCATTTGATTACATAATATTTATACTTTTAGACCTCTTAAATTTTTTGAATTATGCACATAGCAGTAGCTGGAAATATCGGATCAGGAAAAACAACATTAACAAAGTTATTGTCTAAACATTACGGTTGGGGCACTCATTTTGAAGATGTAGAACAAAACCCTTATTTGAATGATTTCTATGAAGACATGCAAAGATGGTCTTTCAACCTGCAAGTGTACTATTTGAACAGTCGTTTTACTCAAATTCAAGACATTAAAGCGAATGAAGGAAATGTAATTCAAGACAGAACGATTTATGAGGATGCTTACATCTTCGCTCCGAATCTTCACTCTATGGGATTAATGACTACTAGAGATTTTGAAAATTACTTTTCGTTATTCAACCTGCTAGAATCTTTCATCTCAGCTCCGGATGTATTAATCTACTTGAAAGCCTCCGTTCCAACTTTAGTTAGTCAAATTCAAAAAAGAGGAAGAGAATACGAAGAGTCAATCAGACTAGACTATTTGAAAAGATTGAACGAACGTTATGAAGCGTGGATCTCTACTTATGATAAAGGAAAACTTATTGTGATTGATGTAGATGACAATAACTTTCACGAAGATGCTGATGATTTAGGTAAAATCATCAACTCAATTGACGCGGAGATTAACGGTTTATTCTAGTTTAATATCGAATCACGATATTTGCAGATTGATAATGGAAACGAATTCATGAAAATCAACACTGCCCAATTTGTAATCAGTAATACTGACATCACTAAATGCCCTGAGGCAAACATGCCTGAGTACGCCTTTATTGGCAGATCAAACGTTGGCAAATCATCTCTGATTAACATGTTGACCAATCGCAAAAGTTTGGCTAAAATTTCTGGGAAACCGGGTAAAACTCAACTCATCAATCACTTCCTAATTAATGATGACTGGTATTTGGTGGATTTACCTGGCTATGGTTTTGCGAAAACTGGGAAAACCCAACGTTTAAAATGGGAGAAGTTCATTAACGAATATCTAACAAAACGCGAGAACCTCTTAAACGTCTTCGTTTTAATTGACAGCAGACACGAACCTCAGAGAATAGATTTAAATTTCATGGGATGGCTAGGCGAAAATGGTATTCCATTTTCAATTGTATTCACCAAGCTTGATAAATTACGCCCAAGTCAAAAAGGTTCTTTTTACCCTCAATACAAACGCGAAATGCTTAAAATTTGGGAAGAAATGCCGCCACATTTTGTGACTTCATCTGCAGACGGAACCGGAAAGGATGAGCTTCTAGAATATATTGAAGCTATAAACGCCGATTATAAAGCCTAACTCAAAGGAGGCAGAATGTTCATTTTATCAGCAAAATGAGCACAGTAATCTTTTAAATCTTCAGTAATATTTTTCTCACCTGTAGCTCTCTCAAAAGTATCAGCCATGGTTAACAATGTTTGATGAAAAAACTTCTTCATCTCGTCAACGGTCATATCTTTCGTCCAAAGATCAATACGCATGGCATTCATTTCTTTTTCATCCCAGAAAGACATAATCATTGCCTTAGCTGAAGCATTCTCCACTCCGCCATCCTCTGCCGACCATTTAATGTTTTCAGGTATGTTGTTCTCGTTTGTAGTTACTTGAACTTTGATATTTGATTTCTTTAGATTACTCATTATCTGGTTTGTATGTTTTTAAAAACTTTGACTCTTTAGTTTCATTCAAAAGTTCTACTAAGGTAACTTCTTCATTCTTATCCATGTATTGTTGTACCATTCGCCAACCCATAAATTGTCCTAATCTTCCTGGCGAACCTTCAATACCTACAGTAGTTGGCGCCTCTTCAAAAAATCTCAAATTAACTTTCATATCAGTGCTGTACACCCAATCTTGATCTAATAAAAACTGCCAAACATCATCTTCACTGGCCAAGCAAAAATCATACTCTTCTTCGGTATATCTTATCTTTAAATGATCGGACATTTCGGGATTCATAGCGTCAATAAAATACCTCAACTTACCGTAATAAATCATGTTTGATAAGAAGGTGTCAGATGTCGGATCGCCTAAAACATTTGTAGCCAACCAAGAATGTGCAATATCTACAAGCATGTAGTCATGCTCCATTTTCTCTTTCATGTAAACAGGGAATCCTAGCTCTGAGATGATAGAGTTGAACTGACCCAAATACATATCTAATCCCAACCCAATCTTCTTGTCGGTAGAAATTACACCATAATTAAATGCTGAATTATAAGTCACTAACCCTTCAGGTAAAGGAGCGTCAGGTAAATGATACTTCAATCTTTTAAACATTTCAGTAATATCATCTTGATCAGATTCAAAATCAGAAAACTCAGATTTGATATCCTTTGCGGCCACCTTCATTGTTGTGTCTGTAACAAAATAATATAAGTAATGACCTATCGAATCATCATAAACAGAACCAGATCTGAGCATTTCAAAAACATAGAACTCATATAGCTCACCACCAGTTTCTATTAAGTCAGCATTTATTTCAGACATTTCTTCAGGAGAAGTGGCTTCAAACATCTTTTCTTCAAAGCGATCAAAGCTCATTTCAAAGTCTACATCAGAGACATCTACATCCAGTTTATCGGTAGAACAGCCCGTTAGAACGAGGATAGATAATATTGTAACGAGAAAACGTCTTTGCATTGCTGAGAATTTCTTAATATTGTGTACAAATAAAACTACAAAATTATGAAAAAGTTACTTTCCCTTCTTTTAATTGGTGGATTTGCATTCGGAGCTCAGGCTCAGGACAAAAAATTTCAAATCGGATTGGTATTAGGGTCGACAATTAACTCGGCAAAAATCCAAACTTCAGAAATTGAAAAATTCGGCGTAGGTGCAGGATTCACAATTGGTATTGGTGGAAATTATCTTTTCAATGAAAATATTGGTTTAGCAAGTGGTGTTCAATTTGATTTGGAGTCATTTAGAATCAACTACGGATCTAACGCCCCTAACGCTTCTGGAAGAGTATTCTACGGATATAATGACACTGACATCTTGAAGTATGATGACGAAGCAGATGCTATTGAAAACCTTGACTCAACGAAAGTTATGGAGCTAACAACAAGAAAATTTAAAGGGAAATATGTTACTGTTCCTATCTTCTTGAAGTTTCAAACTAACATGATTGGTAAATTCAAATACTACGGTAAGTTCGGTTTAAGAACTTCATTCTTAGTAGGAAGTAGATTTGACGATACTGGATTTGACGCTATGTACAGCCCAACCGCAGGTAGCTTCGCGAGAACTGGAACGACTGAACACTCATTAAGAGCTGACATGAAGCCAGTAACTCTTTTAAAAGGTTTAACTCCGATTAGAACAGCAATTGGTATCTATGGTGGAGCTGAATGGAATTTCACAGGAAGCACATTCTTATATATGGAAGCTGGATTCAACTACGGAATCACGCCTTCAATGCAAATTACTTCTGGTCACTTAGTAAACCAAGTAAGTGATGCGCCTGCAGGTTCAGCATATGAAACTGGAGCACTCACAAGAATGGCGTTAGACATCAAAAACAACCCACAGCACATCTTCGAGATTAAGGTTGGATTGTTGTTCTAAGAAATCATGAATTATCCAAAAGTAATTGATCACATCAGTGATTGGTTGAAAACCTACGCGCTTAATGCAAAGTGCGAAGGTTTTATCATTGGCATTAGTGGCGGAATTGATTCTGCTGTGACATCCACTCTATGTGCTAGAACAGGACTCAAACTCATTTGTTTAGAGATGGGAATCCATCAACATCCGGATGAAGTGAATAGAGGAATGGAACATATCAAGTGGCTTGAAAGCAATTTTGAAAACGTCTCTCATCAAAGAATAAACCTTACTAATACTTTTGAGAGTATGCGTCTTGTTTTGGATGACAAAACAAAAAAGCATGGGCTTTCAATGGCAAACACAAGAGCTAGAATTAGAATGACAACCCTATATGCAGTAGGACAAGCGAACGCTTGCTTAGTTGCTGGTACAGGAAACAAAGTTGAAGATTTTGGTGTTGGATTTTACACCAAATATGGAGATGGCGGGGTAGATTTGAGTCCGATTGCTGATTTATATAAATCAGATGTATTTGCTATTGCCAAAGAATTAGATATTGTACAATCAATTCAAAATGCCGCTCCAACTGACGGTCTTTGGAAAGACGAAAGAACTGACGAAGGACAGCTAGGAGCTACTTATCCTGAACTTGAATGGGCAATGCAATACGAAGGAGATGGTTCAGGACTGACTGATCGCCAAAAAGAAGTTATTGAGATTTACAACTCATTTCACAGAGCGAACAAACACAAAATGGTGGCTATCCCAGTTTGCGAGATTCCTGCAGAACTGAAATAAATCTTCTTTTTTTTCGTCCACTTACGGTTACTTTTCTCTTTGTCTGACATTAAGAATTGAAATCTTTAAGCTTGAAACGACTTTTCATCATACTTACACTATCACTCAGTCAATTGGCAATTTGTCAAGATGATCTTGATGAAATATTTGATGATGGGATGTCAAATCGTCACTTGAGAATTGGATCTGATGCCTCAATCCTAGCTGGAGGAACAGTTGCTGCTTTTTTAGATTATCATCCAAAAAGAGAACTATCATATAGAATTGGCGCTGGCCTAATGCCGTTTGGTTATCAAATCGATTTATCGAACATCAATAAGGCGGTTCCGGTATTTGACAATTCGGTGAATGTTGGTTACTTTTTGCAAGCATCATTTGCATTTCATTATAAGTTTTGCTGGAATCAACCATTTGATATTTATCATTTGATAGGCATTGAACGTTGGCAATTTAATGCAGATCATGGATTCAATGTCAAACGAACAAAAGTAGAAGCCTTGTCAGTTGGTTTTGGCTTTGACTTAGGACTTAAAGGGCGAATCGACACAAGATTTGGAATTTTTGCCGGCATTGATAAAAGCATAAGAAACCTAAACGAAAATTCAGAGTCACGAATGTTTAGAGGGCATTATTACTCTTCAAACACTTACCAAAGAGATGAGATTCTCACAGGAATGGACGCCAGCTTTGAAGTCTCTTTCAAACTTTAAGAATGAATTCATTATATTTGAAAAAGCAGCAAATCCCATCATAAACGAATTAACCCAAAAGCGCATGAAATTATTAAGCCTTTGTTTAATCCTAATTCCCTTTTTAGGATTATCACAAACTGACTTGTCAGAAAGCGTAAAATGGTCACAACTTTATGAAAAGAGTAAAAAAGTTGCCGAACCAACAGTTATTGGTCAAGATGGTGAAAACATTTACATCATTAGATTCATAAAAAAGAAAAGGTACATTGAAAAATACAGCCTTAATTCTTTAACACTCAAAAAATCTCTGCTTTTAGAATTGGAATACAATGATAAAGACTTGACTTTGATTGATCAATTCATGTTTGATGATCAGCCAACTCTCTACACTAACTTTTACAACAAAAAAACTGAAAAGTCTTACTTCTTTATTCAAACAATCAATACGAATACGCTCACTATTGGTAAGCCTGTGAAAGTGGCGGAGCGAGAAATTCAAAAATCTAAAGGTTTTATGGCTGGCTATACCACTTCATTTCGAGCAAGATATGGAGCCAAAATGAAACGTTCAGAAAATGGAGAATTGGGAATCTTTTGGACTGGTAAACATGAAATGAAATCGCCACCAAAGAAAGGTGATCCGCCTCATAAAACAAATGAATTTGTTGGTGCTCTTTATGATGCTGACTTGCAATTGAAAAGTGATTTTGAAGTAAAACTTCCTTGGGATAATTTCGCCACTACTAAGAGCATTCTTTCAAATGATGGAATTTATTACATGTTAGGATATGAGTATGAACTGGGAGAAGAGAAAAAGCTATTGAGAAACCGAGTAACTATAGAAGCAGGACAATTGCATGTGGTGATGGTAGATACAGAAAGTGGGGAAATAGAAACAGTGGATATTGACACGGAAGAAATGGAAATTGAGATGTTGACATTCAGACTACTATCAAAAGGAGGATTTCAAGTTGCAGGTTTGACCTCAGAAGAAGAAAAAGGGGTTTCGGGAACATTCGCCATAACATTTGACGACTCGTTTGAAGAAGTAAACAACAATTCTCACAGATTTGAAGATGACTTCATCACAACTACTTGGTCTGATCGTTCTAAAAAGAAACTGGATAAGAAGAATAAAAAAGAAGACAAAAAAGGGAAGCAAAAATCAGTACCAGTTTTCTACAACTATTACATTGATCATTTAATCGAAAAACCTGATGGAACAACTACCATGTTAGCCGAGCAATACTATGTGAGAGTAGTAACAACTACTTATACTGATTCGCAAGGAAACATGAGAACGAGAACTACATACTACTATTATTACAATGATATCATTGCTGTGAATTTTGACGCCAAAGGTGATTTCGATTGGAAAACATTGGTTGAAAAAAAGCAGGTGAGTGTGAATGATGGAGGTTATTACTCTTCATACTTCGTGGTGCCTAATGAAAATGAAATAAATATCGTTTACAATGATTCAGAATCTAACATTGAAGAAACTGAAGGTCTTTCTGCAAAAGACAAAAAGGCCCTTAGAAAAAATGTTATTGGTGTTCAAGTAACGCTTGATTCAGAAGGGGAACAGTCAAAAGGAAAACTTTTTGAGTTTACTGAAGAAGTTAAAATGAGACTGGTTCCCAAAGTATGCACTAAGGCTGGAGATGATATAGTATTCATTTATGCTAAAGGGAAAAAAGGTCACAAATTAGGAACAATCAGACTAGACTAAATGAACGCTAAATATTTAATTCTTCTTGCATTTTTTGTTGGTACTTCAGCCATTTCATTTGGTCAAAGTGAACTTGACGATTTCACCACATTAGAATCTAAAGGTGATGTACCAATTGATTTTACAACCTTATCATCCAAAAAAGTTGAAACCGACATCAACAAAAATAAAGATGACGAACTCGACAAAGAATTTTTCATCAATACTCGATTTTTCATTGATGAATTGCTCTTAAGCGGTAACGTTCTATTCAATGAACCTCTCAGTGATTATGTGACTAAAGTTGCCAAATACACATTGAGACAAGAGAAAAAACTGTTTAAAGAACTTAGATTTTACGTACTAAAATCTACAGCAGTTAATGCATTTTCTACCGACCAAGGAATTATAATTTTTACTACAGGTCTATTGGCGCAGCTAGAAAACGAAGCCCAATTAGCTTATATCATTGCACACGAAGTTTCTCACTATACCGAAGATCATGTTCGTGAAGGATATGTAGAACGTCAAAATCAAAAAAAATCAAAGGGCAGATACAAGAGAATGTCTTACAATGATGCTGTACACACCTTAAGTAACTATGATAAAGACAATGAATTAGAGGCTGATAAAAAAGGAATTGAGATTTACCTCAACACCACATATTCAGTTGACGAAATATATGGGGCTTTCCAAGTACTATTGTACAGTTACCTTCCTTTTGAAGAGCGAGTGTTTGACACTACTTATTTTGATACTGACGTCATGAAAGTGCCTGGCAGCTTTTTCCCTGATACCATCAATCAAATTACACAAGAAGAAGATTATGATGATGAGGGTAGCACCCATCCAAACATCCGAAAAAGAATTGATGAGGCGGTTGATATCATTGGCGACCGAGAGTCAAGAGGTGATAAGAAATTTCAAGTAGGAGAAGAAGCATTCAACAAGGTGAAGAACTTAGCTCGCTTTGAATCTGTTAACCTCAACTTGGCAGAGAGAAATTATGTAGACGCACTGTATGAAATCTTTATTCTTCAAAATGAATTCCCTGACAACAGATTCTTGGACCTAAGTTTCGTAAAAGCAATGTACGGCTTAGCGAAGTATAAAAACCATGGACGCTTTTCAGAAGTAACAAGAAAACTGAAAAAAGTAGAAGGCGAGAGTTATGTATTACATGGATTCATTAAGAATTTAGATCGTCAGCAATTGAACATTGTAGTTTACCGACACCTGTATGATATGACGGTAAAATACTCATCTGACAAAGTGTTTAAAGAATACTTTGATGATTATAAAAAGGAGTTTTGTTTATACTCGAATGTAGATATTGAAGAATTAAAGGCTCAAAACTTTGAGGACTTTAAAACTGATTTAGACTCAAACCTGCAAACCTTTAACATTGAAGACTCCATCAGAAAGGTAGATGAATCAGACCTTTCAAAGTTTCAAAAAATCAAATTAAAAAAGAAACTCAGAGCATTAGGGAATGATGATGTTAAGATTACCGGAGATGAAGATTTTCATTTGTTCGCTTTAAGAGATTTGATTGTTGACAAAGGATTAAGAGATGATTTGAGATCATCAAAAAATGCTTATGAGAATGAAGTTGAGGATGAAGAGAAAGCACAAGAAGAGGCAGCACTTGACGCTCAAAAGAATGGTCACCATTTAGGCATCAAAAAGCTGGTTGTGGTTGACCCCATTTACGAAAGCTACAAACTCAACTCAGACAGAAATCATGGTAAATCTGAAGACAAGAAAATATCAGTTTCTCATATCTATGAAGAATCTTACAAAAAACTAGACCTTGAAGTTGACGTTCTTGATTCAAAAACAATGAACGCTAGCAATGTGACTGAGTACAATGAAATAGGCTTAATCAAAAATTGGATGTCAGAAATTGTTGATCACGAAGATCTCCAAATGTTATCTTCATCACATGATAAAATGGCCGAGGTTACAGAAAGACATGGCACTTCTAAATTTATGTTCTCAGGAATCTATGGATACAAAGAAAGATCTGAAGCAAACATTATGCACCTTTATGGTATTCTACTTCTTTACACTGCACCTTTTGCATTAGCAGATTTATTAGTAGTTCACAACTACTTTGAATTGGTTGCTTTTGAAGTTGATGCTGCAAACGATAAAGTTGAATTTGTTGAAGTTCACAATGTGAACTTAAAAGGAATTAACTCTATTCTAAGGGTCTACATTTACGATATTTTACACCAATTAAGCTCAGAGAAATAGTATGAAAAGGTTATTATTTACATCCGTCTTTGTTTGCGTACTATTTGGTGCTAAAGCGCAATCAGGTTATTTAGGCTCATTGAATAACATTTCTTTCTCAATAAAGGCCATCCCCTCGATTAAGTCTAAGTGGAGTTTAAACAATGATTTAGATGAGACAAAAAGAAGCCCTAGATTGGCTTATGTTAATTATGAATTAGGATATTCAAGAGTCATCAATAAAAAGATTGAAATTGGAGCTGGATATGGCTATAGTAACATGAAGGCCGTTTCAGATGGCTTGAATTATTTCACGATTGACACTATTCAATTGACAAATGGATGGACTGAATATATCAATCGTTCTTTTCATTTTTTAGAGGAGCCAAGAATTGATATGCACCAGTTTACTTTTGATTTCAGGTATTATAGACTAGGAAGCTTAGCCCCTACAGGGAAGTATCTTGGTTTTGGTTTGGAGTTTGGAGCCTCAAAAATTAAGTCAACTGATGATATTACTCTTGGTGTCAGAGGTGACAACACTAAGTCGTCATACATGACATCTAAATATGATGTCTCAGAAATAAGAACTTTTAACTTGGCAAACGACTCCAAATCTTCTTACTTTCAAATCAATGCCAATATTGGACGTAACTACCCTATCACACAAAACCTGATGCTAGGTGTAGGAATGACCTTTCCTATTTTCACAATATATAATGCAAGTAATGGAATGACATTTGGCTTTGATGTTGACGGATCAGGTAATTCATTTACAGATGATTCTAACCTCAGAAACATGCTTCAATACACTCAAGAAAAGTACAAGAGAATCTCTCTGGATTTAACAGTTAAATATTTCCTTTAAAACGGACTTATTTCATACCAAGAGCAGCCTTCAGCTAACGCAACAACATCTGAAATAACTAAAGAGTCTGACTGATTGTAAACTCTCACATGAGTGTCAGCATATGAACTTTGCGTAATTGCCGTCGTGAAAAAAGGCCAAGTAGTTCCTGAGCAACTCTGCGGAAAATTAAGGTAATCAAAGGTTGTGATATCTCCATTATCTAGAATCTTATCCTCTCCTATCAAAATGTCAATAGTGGTGACTCCATTATTCACAAAATAATTATTCGTCTGAACACCCCAATAGATAATGCCAGAACTCGTAAAAGTACATGAACCGTCATCTGTATTAGCCTTCTCATCAAAATTCGTTGCGCTTTGACTCGTACATCCATACCTATCAACCAAATCACATGATGAAATGGCCATGAAAAGAAAGGAGAAGAATAAGATTTTGTGAACTCTCATAAACCAAATATATTGAATTCGCCACAGTTTTCATACTTTTGGGTGAAGTACAAAATGAAAGGGAGTCTCCTCATATTACTTTTATGCCCACTTTATCTTTTCGCTCAAGATGACTTGGATGACATATTTGATGATGGTGAAAAAAAATCTCGCTTCAAAATCGGGATTGAAACTTTGCCTTTAATTACAACCGTCCCTAACGTCAATTTGAGTATTGAAATTGCTGATGACTTAACGATTCGACCAGGCATAGGTATCATTCCGTTTGGTTTTTATTACGATTTAAATAATTGGAGACCTGGCGAAAACTTACCAATTCTTGATAGAGATGTCTCAGTTGGATTATACTATGATTTCTTAGCCAAGTATAATCTTCACAGTGAATTAATGGGGCCAGATGTAAAGGTTTTTGTCTATGCAAATTATCAGCATTGGACATATGATTACCAATCTAATTTCACTGTTAACAGGTTTAAAGTTAATGGCGGAGTTGGAAATGACATCAGAATGGGAAATAGGATCAGTGCTGAAATAAGATATGGATTTATGGTAGGTAGAGACAGATTCACTTACCATGCAGGAGAAACTAATCTCACAGGTGATAAAATATTTGAGCGCAACTATTCGTTTGGCTATAACCAGGCAGATGAGAAAACAAAATTCTTAATGTTTTTGGACATTGCATTTGGATTGCATTACACACTTTGAAAACTAGATTCACATATCTAATACTTGCAGTTTTGATTTTAGGATCATGTGCCCAAAGCAATTTTCAAAAACAGAAATTCACCAATCTCAAACACCTAACATCTTCAGATGAAGTTGTGACTGAAGAACAATCAACAGATTATCATAGCATTGATTCAGATGAACTTGAGTATTCTGAACCTATTTCTTTTGGAGAATTTGAAGAGCATTACGAAGAATCAAGTGATGACTTTGATGAAGAGATTATCCTGGATGATGATTGCGGCGACAGAATCACCTTCAAGTCTGGTGCCTATTTAAAAGTAAAAATCATTCAAGTAAACAAGCATGATGTCGTTTATCGAAAATGTGATGATTTGAACGGACCAGCTTATACTGTCATTAAAGATGATTTAGCCGAATTAAAGTATTCTCATGGCGGCACAGAAGATTTGAGCGTTCGTGACTCTCCGGTAGGTATTGAGAACAATGATGATGAAGAAAAGCCAAAAGAAGAGATCAACCAATTAAGCGATAAACAAAAACCATTTGAACCGTTTGCCATTGTATCGTTCATTCTTGCATTCACTTATATACTTTGGATTCCAGCTATTATATTCGGAATTATTTCATTGGTAATTCAGAAAAACAATCCTGATCAATACCGATCTAAAAGCAAATTTTTCGCGGCCTTTGGTATTATTTTCCCATTGGCCTTAGTTCTACTTGGAGGAGCGATTGTCTTGTTGCTTCTCTTCTTGTAGAATTGAGTTGGTGATTAGCGCAAATGACAACATCTTTTCGCGGAATTCAATTCTGAACACAGCCACTTCTTATCTAAATTTGAAAAAAACGCGTCATGAAAGAAGTATTGATCATCATATGTTTGCTCTTCGCATCTGCAAATTTATCTGCACAAGATAGGCTCGAAGATTGTTCAAGACCAAATTTGAATGAGGCATCATTGGAGCTACATTCGCCCATTCAAAATTTAGAAGACTCTCTCATTTGCGAAGACATTATTGTAAAAAGAAATGGAAAACGTATTCTCTGCCATGTGGCCTACCCTCTAAAACGAAAAATCATCTACGAAAAATGTGATGATCCCATTCAAAGACAGTTACCCATCAGAAAACGAAAAATTGAAAGAATCGTATATGCAAACGGAGAAGTAGAAAGATTTAATGATTATGAACGAAAACCTCCATCTGCTGCCCGTCAACTATTGACTTTGTTATGCATAATTGTGGGTGGAATTTTACTCTTTCCTCTTGCTTTTATAATCTGGTACTCCTTGTCCTATTAGTTCCCTTCAGGAGCCAACTTTAAAACAATACCATCAATCTCTTCTGTGATATGGATTTGACAACCCAGCCTTGAGTTATCTTCAACGAAGAAGGCCTCATCTAACATGTCTAATTCACTGTCAGATTGTTCTGGTAATTCAGTTTCAGATTCTAAATAACACTGACATGTCGCACACATAGCCATTCCACCACATCTACCTTCAACAGGAAGTTCATAAGAACGGCAAACCTCCATAACGTTCATATTCATGTCGGTTGGTGCTTCTAAATCGTGAGTTACTCCTTCGCGATCTATTATGTGAATGGTTATCATGTTATCTGCCATACTGCAAATTTAAAAAGAAAAGTAAAGATAAACGCCCTTCGAGAACCTCAGGGCTCTAGTTTAATAAAGTAAGGGACACTGAGGTTCTCGAAGTGTGCCGATTTTATTCAAATCCGTTTACTCCATTCACTGTTGTATATTTTAATACGTTTTTCTTGTCAGGATAAATTCTTGCAAAAGCTGATTGAACTGCAATTGTTCCTTCATGGAATCCGCAAAGAATCAACTTCAACTTACCTTCATAAGTATTCACATCACCAATTGCATAAATGCCAGGACGGTTTGTTACGTAATCTCTAGTATCCACCTTAATGGCATTCTTCTCAATCTCTAATCCCCAATCTCCGATTGGACCCAAAGAAGGTTTTAATCCGAACAAAGGAACAAAGTGATCAGTAGACTTCTCAACTGAAGATCCATCTTTATGTTTAATCTGAACTGCATTCAAAGAACCATTTCCGTTTAATCCAACAACTTCAGCTTCTGTGATCAAGTTGATTTTTCCAGCATCCGCCAAATCCATCACTTTTTGAACTGAATCAAGATGACCTCTAAATGAAGATCTTCTGTGAACCAAAGAAAGCTCAGATGCGATATTATTCTCTACCAAGTAAATTGACCAGTCTAAAGCGGAGTCACCTCCACCGGCGACAACTACCTTTTTACCTTGGTACATTTCAGGATCTTTAATGATGTATTCAACACCATTGTCCTCAAATTTCTCTAGGTTTTCAACAGGTGGTTTTCTAGGTTCAAACACACCTAATCCACCAGCAATCATAACGATTGGTGCTTTGTGCTTAGTTCCTTTATTGGTAGTAACAACAAACATATCGTCTTCTACCTCATCAATTGTCACTGCCGACTCACCTAAAGTAAATCCTGGTTTGAAAGGAGCCGATTGTTCCATCAACTTATCAATCAATTCTCCAGCATCCACTGTTGGATATCCAGGAATATCATAAATAGGTTTCTTAGGATAAATCTCAGTCAACTGCCCACCAGGTTGCGGCAAAGAATCAATCAAATGACACTTCAGCTTTAATAAACCTGCTTCAAAAACTGTGAAGATCCCAACCGGACCTGCACCAATTATAATTATATCTGTTTCAATCATTGTTCTAATCTAAATCGATTGCAAAAATACGCAATCTTAATATTTTGGAAGTGATGTGTCAATTTTATCCGCCCAATCAAGTATTCCACCTTCCAAATTGTAAAGGTTGGTAAAACCATATTTGGTTTGCAATAACTCTATGACGTCTGCGCTTCGTTTTCCTGACCGGCAATGCACCACAACTTTATAATCAGATGAAATTTCATCTATGTGTTCTAGCACATCATTTTGCGGAATCAATTGACCGTTGATGTTCACAATGTCATACTCATATGGTTCTCTGACATCAATTAATTGGATATCCTCTGCTCCTTCAAGCCAAGATTTCAAGGTAGTCACATCAATGCCCTTCACATCTTCTCGTTCTTCTTTCTTGTCTATACCTAAACCACAGAACTGTTCATAATCTATCAATTCAGTTATAGTTGGATTCTTTCCATTTAATGGATTGTCTGGATCTTTCTCAATTTTCAATGTTCTAGTCTCAAAATTAAGAGCATCAAACAAAAACAATCTACCCGATAGGTTGTCACCTACTCCAGTTATCACCTTGATCACTTCATTAGCTTGTAGACTTCCTAAAATTCCTGGAAGTACTCCAATTACTCCTCCTTCGGCACATGAAGGAACCAAACCTGGAGGAGGCGGCTCTGGAAAAAGGTCTCGATAATTTGGACCGGTATTGCCATGCGCATCTCCATAATTAAAGACAGTCACTTGCCCTTCAAATCTGAATATGGATGCATAAACGTTTGGCACTTTCAGCAAAACAGAAACATCATTCACTAAATATCTCGTTGGGAAATTATCTGTCCCATCTGCGATTACGTCATAATTTGAAGCTATTTCAAATGCGTTTTCAGACGTAAAAGTAGTGTTGTAAGTAACAATCTTAATATGCGGATTTTGAGCTTCAATGCGTTCTTTGGCGGCCTCAACTTTTGGCCTGCCAATATCTGCTTGAGTAAATAAAACTTGCCTTTGAAGGTTTGAATCTTCAACAACATCAAAATCTACAATACCAATTGTACCGACTCCTGCAGCCGATAAATACTGCAAAAGGGGTGCGCCTAAGCCACCTGTTCCGATAACTAAAACTCTTGCTGCCTTCAATTTTCTCTGACCTTCAATATTGAATTCAGGAATAATCAAATGACGACTATATCGTTCTAGTTCTTCTTTAGAAAATTTAATATCGCTCATCTCACAAAGTTTTGCCTCCAGCAATTGCTGGTATTATACTTATCACATCTTCGTCTTTAACAGGTGTTTCTTCGTTTTCAAGTGATTTGATGTCTCTATCACCAAGATAGATTTTCAAAAACGATTGAAGTGTTCCACACTGTTTAAAAAGATGTTTACTTAAATCGGGGTGCAATTCTCCTAATTGAGTTATTGACTCTCCTACCGAATTACCTGAAGTAATAATCTTCGCCTTGTTATCTGTAAATTTACGTAAAGGCGTTGGAATAATTATAGTTGCCATAGTATTGCTTTTTTTATGCCGGATCACTTCGAGAACCTCGGTGTCCCTCATTCTTTATATTTTGAATGAGCCCTGAGGCTCTCGAAGTGCGGATGTTTATTATTTAATTTTTATTGATTGTTGGATGAACTTTTCATTTGATTTCTTCCATGAGTTGATGAGCGTAGAACCTTTTCCGTCAACTGAAACTATTGCGTAAGCAAATACGCTTTGCGCAAATTCTAAATCGTGTCGAGATGGAATTGCTGGATAATCTGGATGAGAATGATAAATTCCAATTACATCAAGTTTATTTTCTAAAGCATAAGCCTCTACCTTTAAATAGTCGAGACCGTGAATTTCAAATTTTCGTTCTTGCTCTTTGGCTACATTGTTAACTGGGTAAACCTCAGACACAATTTCAGACTCTTCTGATTTTTTTCCAAGTAAAAAACCTGCTATCTCATATGGATATCCATTTCTCGCTTCTTGAATTAATTCAGCTTCGATTGCCTCATTATAGACCAGTTCAAGCTGTTCTTTCTTTTTTAAGTCGACCACATTTAAGTCTAAATATTCTTCTATTGTTGCTTTCATTTTCTTAAAGTTTTAAACCGAGGCTTTCATAAACCTCTTCGTATTTTGATCCGTCATCTGCCAAAATGGTAACCACCACTCCTTCGTTTAATTCTTCAGCTATTTGTTTTGCACCAACTAAACTTGCTGCCGAAGACGGACTTATTTTTAAATTAAATTTTCGGTAAACTGTCTGAATCATTTTCATAGCCTCTTCAGAACTCACGTCTACATTTTTATCGGCTAAATTTTGGTCAAAAATTCCGGGAACTTTTGCCGTCTCCAGATGCTTCCAACCTTCTAATCCATGCATGGGAGAGTCGGGCTGCATCTGGACAAGACAGACTTCATCTGATTGCATTTTGAGATATTTACCCACCCCTACGAATGATCCGGTTGTACCTAATGATGCCGCAAAGTGCGTCACTTTACCTTTTGTCTGCTCCCAAATTTCAGGGCCTGTAGTTTCAAAATGTCTTTTCCAATTCGAATCATTATTGTATTGATCGGCATAGAAATACTTTTCAGCTTTACTTTCATTAATTTCTTTCGCTAAAAGCTGCGCTCCATCTGTTCCTTCAAAAGGAGAAGAGTAGATAATATTCGCTCCTAATTCTTCAAGAATATCCTTGCGCTTTTGACTTGCATTCTCTGGCAATACCAATGTGAATGCAATACCTAATTCTTTAGCAATACTTGCGTAAGCGATTCCTGTATTTCCGCTTGAAGCATCTAACAAAACTTTATGCTCATCTAACTTCCCTTCTTCAATTGCTTGTTGGATAATCCCAAAAGCTGCTCTCGCTTTTACAGAACCACTTAACTGCTGCCATTCAAGTTTTGCGAACAGCTTAACATTCGGGTTTATAAGCAAAGCAGAAAAGTCAAAAAGAGGTGTTTTTCCTACCTGCTGTTCAAGCGTTGCTAACTTTAGTTCTAGTTCAGATTTTAATTCAATTGTTTCCATTTACTAGTTCTTTTGTGAGTTCATTTAGTGTTGTTAGTTTTCTATCAAACCCACCGTTTAATTTTAATCTTAATGCTTGAAGCTCTCCTATCACTTCATCTAAGGATTCAGGTAGTTCAGCTTCAAAAAATTGGCGTAAACGTTTTGCCATTACTGGTGATTTGCCATTAGTTGAAATAGCCAACTTCAAGTCTCCTTTCGTTACTATTCCGCCCAAATAAAAATCACACAAGGCAGATTTATCTGCCACATTCAGCAAGATGTGTTTTGCATTCGCCAAGTATTTTATGTGATCATTTAATTCGGCATTGTTTGTTGCTGCAATCACCAAATGCTTTTCATTCAAATCAGTATCTCTGAAAGCTCTGACCTCAAATGAAATATGCTCGTGCTGGCTCAACAAGAACCTGACGTCATCATTCAATTCTTTGGCAATTAATTTGACTTTTGCTTGTGGTGAAGACTTCAATAAAAATCTTAGCTTCTCCTCTGCAATCTCTCCTCCTCCAACGAGCAAAATCTTTATCTCATTAGCCTTTATGAATATTGGAAATAGAGTATTCATTAGTTCAAGTAATTTGCTGTTTCGGTTAATATTTCATTTTCTGATTTCTCATTCAAGACTTCACCCAATACTATAATTGCAGGAGCCGCAACTTCATTTTTAGCAGCCAAATAGGTGATGGTGCTTACATTACCACGAACTAATTTTTGGTCAGGTCTTGAGCCATTTTGAATAATCAAAACAGGTAAATCATACTTTCCATAGCCTTTGTACAAATCAACTATCTCAGCCAATTTTCTCACACCCATTAAAATGACAACCGTAGATTTTGATTGGGCAGCAAGCACAATGTCATTATTGAACTCATTACCGACTTTTGAAGCCGTCAACACCCAAAAGCCATCTGAAACGCTTCTCTTTGTTAGAGAAATATTGTTGATTGCTGTTAAACCTGTTGAGGACGAAATACCCGGAACAACTTCAGTTTCAAAACCGTTCTTTTTGGCAAAAGATATTTCTTCATAACCTCTTCCGAAAATGAAAGGATCACCGCCTTTTAACCGAACTACTTCTCCGTAAATCAATCCGTAAGAAACTATCAACTGGTTGATTTTCTCTTGCGGAAACGAAGGTTTCCCTCCTCTTTTACCGACAAACACTTTAATGGCTCCTGGCTTGATAAACTGAAGTATTTCTTCATTCACCAAGGCATCATACAATACCACGTTCGCCCTTTGCAATACCTTGATACCCTTAAAGGTGATGAGATCTTTGTCCCCTGGTCCGGCACCTACCAATGTTAGTTTACTTTTCATCTTTAATATCTTTTAATAATTCATCAATTGCTAAATGAAATTGCTCAGCTTGTTGAACAAATTCTCTAGCGAATTTTTGATTAATATTTGTTTCTTTCTCATTTAATAACTCATTGAATGTTGGCGCCAAAAACTTGGCCTTTATCAGTGGATAATAAGCTTCAAAAGACTCAGCTATTTGATGTTTTGAATTTGTCTTTTGTCCATTTTTCACCAAAAATGATTTGGCTGATTGAATAAGTGAAGAGTAAGCAGTATAAACCGCATCTCTATACTTTCCTTCTTCTAAAAAATAATGCCCTTCTTCTACCTTTTCATAAGCTTCGTATAAAAGCGTAGTCACCAAATCAATCTTTACTCCAGCACATTCTCCAATGCCAATTTCAGGTTTGAAATTTTGTTTGGCACCCCAATCCAATAATTCGCTTTCAATAGAATTGGTCAAGTCTGCAACTTCTTTAAGCAAATCATAGAAATAGATTTTTTCTTTTCTCAAATAGTATGAGTTAAACTTTTCATCTGCCTTACTGTTCGCCAAATAATCATCCAGCACAATTTCAATGACATTCAACACTCTTTTTGAAGGCACTTTGATCACCTTGTCACCAAATCTTGATTCCCCGTTTCCGTAATTCGCACCTCCTATCAACACCTGTAATGCCGGGTAAATTGATCCATTTTTTTTAATGGTCGAACCATGAAATCCGATATCTGAAACAGAGTGTTGTCCGCATGAATTCATGCAGCCACTCATTTTTATATTGATGTCTCCCCTTAAAACAACTTCTTCATATTTTGAATAAAGCAATTGTTCAATTTCTGAGGCCGCAACATACGTTCCTGTAATCCCTAAATTACAAGTATCTGTTCCTGGGCAAGCGGTGATATCAGTTATTGAATTGGCTCCAAAATCCGCAAATCCTATTTCAATTAGTCTGTTGTACAGATTTCCCAAATAAGCTTCAGGAACAAATCGTATGAGGATGTTTTGCTCAATTGTTATTCGTGCCGAATCTGAAGAATAGTCATTGATAATATCTGCCAGAACTCTAGATTCATCAGAGTTGATATTCCCATTTCTAATCTTAACCGTTACGGCAACAAATCCCTTCTGCTTTTGAAGGGTAACATTGGTCTTTTTCCATTTATCAAAAGCCACAAAGTCTTGAACACCCTCAACTGAATGATTAGCAATTCGATTTAGGTAAGTAGGTTTATCAATGAGAGAAAAATCATTTTTCACTATTGAGAATTCATCTTCGATTTTGTCAATTATAGTCTGCGCTCCTTCTTCTTGAATTAAGAACTTGAATCTGGCCTTATTTCTTCTATTGCGTTCGCCATACTTATCAAATACTCGAACAATTGCCTCAGCATATGCGATCAATTCAGATTCTGGCAAAAACTCTTTAAGAACAATTGCCTGATGAGGTTGTGCTCCCAAACCGCCACCCAACAATAATTTAAATCCTCTTTGATTATCAACTACTTTCGGGATGACACCCAAATCATGCATGTATCCTCTACTCAAATCTTTATCAGAAGCTGATAATGAAATCTTAAATTTTCGTCCCATTTCTCCTCCAACAGGATTTCTCAAAAAGAATTGAAACAATGACCATCCATAAGAAGTGATGTCAAATGGTTCATCTTTATCAATACCTGCATAAGGGCTCGCAGTGATATTTCTTACAGTGTTTCCACATGCTTCCCTCAAGGTAATTTCATCCTCTTCTAACTCAGCCCACAATTGAGGAGTGTCATCTAAACTCACATAGTGAATTTGAATGTCTTGACGAGTGGTTAGATGCAGATTTCCATTTGTATAGGTATCCGAAACTTCTGCTATTCTTTTTAATTGTAATGGTGTGATAATTCCTAATGGTAATTTGATTCTCACCATTTGCACACCTTGTTGCCTTTGCCCATACACTCCACGAGCTAATCTTAAGGATCTAAATGAATCATCATCTACCTTTCCTTCTTTGTACAACCTTATTTTTTTCTCCAGTTCAATTATGTCTTTTTCAACTACTGGGTTCTCTAATTCTGTTCTAAAACTTTGCATAATAATTTCAATAAAAAAAGCCCTGACAAGCAATGCTCATCAGGGCTGATATATAAGTAAACCAATAAATAGGTCAATATCTTTTCCGTCCAAGCTTTTTAAGGTGGATACACATCATGCAACAGCACATATTTTTGGTAATCGTTTTCATTCTATTTAAAATTTTGGTCCAATAAAAAAGGCCTTTCGATATCGAAAGGCCTTTTTTAGAGTTTTATATATGTATATAGTTCTACTAGCCCTTCCTTTCGGAACAGTTCATACAACACATCATATTTTTTGCAGTAATTTTCATTTCTGGCACCAAAGGTAAATCAATATTTTAAATCTCCAAACTTTTATTCTACTTATTTGGTAGATTACTGTTTAAATAAAGATATCTTACTAAGAATCAATGAATCTACCTATATTACCATAACTAAATTAAAAACTATGAAAATTAAATTATTTGCCTTTGCGGCAATGCTGCTGTTTGTAACATCAATGGCTAGTGCGTACTCTGTGCCTTATTACAACAAAGATTCTAAGACGTACACCTTTGAAGTGAAGATTAACGGGAGCACGAGAGAAATAACTTTTAAAGGAAGTACTTCTGGTACAGCCAATTGTCCTCCAACTGCAGATGTTGCTGAAATTAAGTCAGAATGCGGTTGGCTAAAAGTTAAAAGTGGACAAAAAGTTGTAATCAAAGACGGATGTCTTAAGATATACTAGACCTTAGTTCTAATTGTGGCCCATCCAATTATCTGGATGGGCTTTTTTTTTGGCAAATAAATCCTAGATTTATACCCCTGACACATTCTGTCAGTAACCCAAACTATATTTGCCTCAAACAAATAAAAAATAACAATTATGAAAAATGCAATTAGCTGGTTTGAAATCGCAGTAACGGATATTGAAAGAGCTTCGAAGTTTTATGGTTCAGTATTGAATGTTGAAATTCAGAGAATGGATATGGAAACCATGAAATATGCCATGTTCCCATACGATAATGACAACAATGGTGTAGGAGGCGGATTGGTTGAAATGGAAGGTTTTAAGCCTTCAGCTGAAGGTCCAACATTATACCTTAATGGTGGAGATGATCTAAGCGATCCCCTATCTAGAGTAGAGGCCGCAGGCGGAAAAATAATTATGCCAAAAACCGACATTGGTGAAAATGGGTTCATGGCACAGTTCATTGACACAGAAGGGAACAGAATGGCCCTTCACTCAAGTAAATAATCTATTGAGGTGAGTCTTTGGCTCACCTCTTTTTTATGAATCAATTACCGAGATTAATATCGCTATTAACGCTATTGAAGTCAAAGAGAGTTTTGACTGCGACCGAAATATCAGAGAAATTTGAAGTAAGTATTCGTACTGTATATCGCGACATTCGCAAGCTAGAAGAAGCTGGTGTTCCGGTTTACACAATTGAGGGAGTTGGCTATAGTTTAATGGAAGGCTACACAGTTGCTCCGGTTCAATTTTCAGAGAAAGAAGCTAACGCATTAATTACCGCTCAAACTCTCGTAGAAAAATCAAAAGACAAGTCTTTTGTTAGTGACTTTGAGCAAGCAATGGTGAAAATCAAATCAGTTTTTAAATCATCTGTGCTTGAAAAAAGTGAAGCTCTTAGCAAGAAAATTCATGTCTTTGAATACCAAGAGGAGGATTTTGATAGCAATGCCTTGTCTGAGATTCAATTGGCAATTACAAATCTCAAATTCATAGAGATCAACTATCAAAAAGCGAACGACCCAAATATTTCGTTCAGAAAAATTGAGCCCTACGCTATTCTTTCAAATAAAGGAAGATGGATCTTGATGGCCTGGTGTCATTTGAGAAATGAATACCGCGCATTTCGAATTGATAGAATCAAACATTTCAAAATACTTAATGATCATTTTGAAGATCGAAAATTTGACCTCTTAGAATTTTTCAGAAAGGAGAGAGAAGAAAGAGGATACTGTGTGGGGGATAAAGGAAAAAGCTAAACTTAAAATCTGTTATTACCTTCTTTCTTTTATTTTTGGAGCTATGAACACGATTAACAAAAAAGCCCAACTCATTATTTTCATTCTTGCAATAGTTTCTATTCAATTCTCTTGTCAAGAAGCAGAACAAGCTGAAGAAGTTGAAGAAATCATTGAAATTATTGAAGAAGAAATTGATTCTACGCTCATCTTTAAAGGGGAGATCTCAGACAATCAATACAGAATCTTTCGTATTGAGGAATACTCTGATAAGCAAAAAAGAAATGTTGGTAAACAAAAAGTGAAGTACTACTTCAGCGGTGATACTCTTGAGCTAATTATTTCTTCAAGAGAATCAAGTGATCATCCCGTTTGGAGATATTATTTAATGGATGGAAAAATCAGTTATGTGAGTGAGACTTTTTATGAAAAAGATGATGAGGTTGATTTTTCTGTAATCAAGGACCCAATTAGCATTACGTCTTATTTTCACAATGATGAATTAATCTATCAAGATAGATCAGATCAAGAAGAACCACTTGTTCTCACAGATAGTTCAGCAACTCAAATTTTAAATGATTTTAGCGCCTGCATTTCGGCCTTAAATGAATAGACCCCTAAGGGTGATTTGTAATTGAAATGTCGGTTTAAAGCTTCAAACCGACACCAAATCTAACTAAGTACTCCTTAGGTAAAATATCTGCATGAATCGTTGAGATTGATCTTTGTGCAACAGGAATTGTAGGATCTTCAACTCTAACCGAACTCAACTTCACACCAGCAAAATTTATAGGTATGTTCAGGTCAAGAAACCATCTCTCACCTAGTTGACATTTAAGATGAGGAGTTATTGAAAACAAACTCCCAACAATTGATTCGCTTGACAAAATCTCATTAGATAAACGTGGGTTGAATACAGAATTTGAATAGTAAGGCCTAGCTCCAAAACCTATTGAAGTTGATAGCTTTTTATTTTCTCTTTGCTTAAACAAACTCAAATCGTATTCATATCTCATGGCTATGAAGAGATTAGTTGTGCGCTCACCATCCACTACTTGCGGAAAAGTAGAGTTTGGATCTAAGAGAGTTAATTCATCTCTACGATTAAATTGAAGCTTAGACAATTCGAATTCATGATAGTTTCCGTTTGCGGTTTTGAATGCTACGGCCGGTGAAAAATAACCCAAATCAGTGATGTGGTTACTTTCACTAATTGGAACATTATTTGTCGTGTCGAAATCAACAATTTGATAGGTCGAACGCCATTCAAAATTTGAATATAATTTGAGATTAATTGATTTATCATCTTGCGAAAAAGACGAGAATGAAAACAAGGTCACAAGAATTAAGGTTTGGGCAAAAGTGATGAATTTCATAAATTTTAGATTTATCTCTAAAACGTTAAGATATTCGGCTTATTGCTTTATATTCTAGAAAATAATTTTTTTCCATTATCCCTTAAGGGATCTTTTGGAGAACCACAATCTCAAATGATATTTAAAGTAGTTGACGAAACACATTCGATTACAAATTTAGCATTCTATTCGGGAAACGGATTTGAAAATTTAGGGTCAGCTACCATCTCCCAATCTGTTAATGTTTTCATGAAGGCAACTAATGCCGATCTTTCTTCCTGAGTAAAGTCCATAAACAGTGGTGTGCCACCTGTAACATAATCTGAGCTCAACCTGAAATCTAAATTAGCATGCTGTTTTTTCCCTGTTGCGTAGAAGTCAACCACCTCTTCTAAAGTTTCAAAGCGTCCGTCATGCATATAAGGTCCCGTGAGTTCAATGTTTCTTAGGGGCACTGATCTAAATGCTCCCACATCAGCTAAATCTCCTGTCACATTGTAAACACCCATATCTATAGATATCGAATCTAAACCAGTCACATCAGTGGTGAGACCTCCGAAATTTTCAGAAAAATGGCATTGAAAACAAGTGAATTCACCATTAAAAAAGACATCTTTTCCTAATTGTTCTTCAGCTGTGAAATTGGAGAAATTTGTTGGTACACCTTGATCATATTTGGAGCGATAAGATTTGATAGAAGAAACAAACTGGCCAAGAGCCAAAGAGATTTTTAATGAGCTTATGGTGGTATCTCCAAATGCAGCTTCAAAGAGCGGTTTGTAATAATCTATTTGTGATAGTTTATTCTCTAGCAAAGGGAGTTCCATCCCCATCTCTACAGCATCTTGAATAGGCATCAAGGATTGATGTACGGCATTTGAAGCTCTACCATCCCAGAATAATGAATTATTCAAAGAAGCGTTGATTATTGGCATTGAATTACGACCGGTAAGCCCACCTTCAAAGCCTGGACTAAAAGCTAAACCATCTGCAAAAGCTTTGTCTTGGTGATGACATGAAGCACAAGAAATAGTGTTGTTAGCAGACAAGTTTTTATCGTAGAATAAAACCCTTCCTAAAGTAGCCCCTTCATTGGTGATGGCATTTTTATCAATCAAGTCAAACAGATGAGCAAGATTAGGATCATTTAAAATGTGTGGTGGATACTCTTCATTTTCATAATCAAAAAGATTATCTGGTAAGGTTGGAAAATAAGTATCAATGGTATCAACCGGCTCAGGTTCAACAAGAGGCTCAATCATAGGGTCTTTACGGCAAGAGCCTAAGACTAATAAAACTAATATGAGTGAGATTAAAATCCTCATTAATTGAAGTTAGGTAAAAAAGTACGCTTCTTAAATTCAAGAATTTGCAAATATTGAAAACCTAAACTGCTATTACAGATTTCACTTCTGGAATCGCATTCATAATTGATTCTTCAATACCCGCCTTGAGTGTAGAAGCTTGCATTGAACAAGTTTCACAGGCGCCAACCATCTTCACTCTCACAACATTATCTTCAACAGAAACTAATTCTACATCTCCTCCATCTCTTTGTAAAAAGGGACGAATTGAATTCAATGCAATTTCTATTTTCTCTAATTGGATCATCCTTTGAGCTTAAGTGCTGTAACGAATTTACGAACAAATTCATCAAAAACCTTAGAAGATGGTGTATTATCCTGAAGTACAGCAGGTCTTCCCACATCTCCTGACTCTCTTACTGACTGAATTAATGGAATTTGAGCTAACAAAGGAACATCCATTGCTTCTGCCAAATTCTTAGCTCCATCTTGACCGAAAATATAATATTTATTATCAGGTAATTCGGCTGGAGTGAAGTATGCCATGTTCTCAACTATACCTAATACCGGCACTTTTAGAGAATCCATTCTGAACATATTAATTCCTTTACGAGCATCAGCAAGTGCCACTTCTTGAGGTGTACTCACAATTATTGCCCCTGTTAAAGGAACGTTTTGCACTAATGTTAAGTGGACATCTCCAGTTCCTGGAGGTAAATCAACAATCATAAAATCTAGTTCTCCCCAATCGGCATCTTTAAACATTTGATTCAATGCTTTGGTTGCCATTGGCCCTCTCCAAACAACTGCTTGGTCAGGGTCAGCAAAAAATCCAATTGACAAGATCTTTACTCCATAAGATTCAACGGGCTGAATCAATGTTTTCCCATCTTTTTCAACTCCTTGTGGTCTTTGACCAACAACATCAAACATTGTTGGCGCAGACGGTCCGTAAATATCGGCATCTACTAATCCTACCTTATATCCCAACTTGGCTAAGCCAGCCGCTAAGTTTGAAGTAATGGTAGATTTCCCTACTCCACCTTTTCCTGAAGCTACAGCAATGATGTTCTTAACATTTGACATTACTGATCTAACCTCTGGCTCTTTATCCTTTGGTAAAGGTTGAAGCGCAATCTCTGCATCAATGTCTTTGCCGAAGGCTCTCTCTAATTGAAATTCTAAAGCTTCTTGCATGCGTTTTTTCGCGTGCATAGCTGGATTGTAAATTTTCACAACAAATGAAATCTTGTTGCCATCAACTTTGATGTCCTCTACGAGGTCAAGTGTGATAATATCTTTCTTAAGGTCTGGCTCAATTACCTTCTTAAGAGCCTCTTTTACTGCATCTACTGTTATACTCAAAGCTTATTTCTTTTTGAATGCGTTAATTGCGTTTTTTGTGAAGTCTGATAACACCAATTCACCTGAAATTGCTGCTCTCACTTTTAACAAGTTATCCCAAGTTTCTGTTCCTTCCCAAAATACCTTTTTAAGTTTTCTCATTGATTCAGGATTAGACCCAGCTAGCTTTTGAGCTAAGGCGTCAATTCCTGCATCCATCTCTTCAGCTGTGTCATAAATATCCATATACAAGCCTTTTTCTCTTGCCCACTCAGCTGTTTGAAATTCGGTTGCGTTAATCGTCATTTGTGAAAATGCCGATAATCCAACTTTTCTTTGAACAGCTGGCCCAACAACATAAGGTCCAATTCCTACCGCCAACTCTGAAAGTTTAACGGCCGAAAATTTTGTTGCAAAGCAATAATCAACTGCAGATGCTATTCCAACACCTCCTCCAACAGCTTTTCCTTGCACTCTTCCAATTACTAATTTTGGACATTTTCTAATTGCATTTATAACATTGGCAAATCCAGAAAAGAACTCTAAACCAGTTTTCTCGTCATTGATTGCAATCAACTCATCAAAAGATGCTCCTCCACAAAATGCTCTTTCACCTGCAGACTTTAGAATGATAACTTGAACGTCATTTTGAGCCCCTACAGCTGTAATAGCTCTCGCTAATCGATCTAATATTTTACCCGGTAAAGAATTACTCAGTGGATGTCCAAATTCTATTGTAGCTATTCCGTTTTCAGAAATATCTTGCTTTACGTGTCCTTGATTTACTGCGCTCATATCTACTACTTACTTTGATCTATTTTTTTCACCATTGTTAAAATGGTTGCGACACCAATAGTGTCTCCTGTTTCATCATACATGTCTACCAAGAATTTCACAATTCCTTTTGCCACGTCTTCATCATTCTTTTTCTCTTGGTCAATTTTCTCTTTAACCGTGAATCTAACTCCCATGGTAGTTCCGATATAAACTGGTTTTGTGAATCTACATTCATCAATTCCGTAGTTCAAAAGAACCGGCCCTTTTCTTGGATCAACAAACAATCCCGCGGCTTTTGCCAATACAAAATAACCATGTGCAACCCTTTGTTCAAACATAGTCCCGTCAAGTGAAGTTGCGTCAACATGAGCATAGAAATTATCTCCTGAAACATTCGCGAAATTCACGATATCAGCTTCTGTAACTGTATGCTTGTGAGTGAATACTGTATCTCCAACCTTCAACTCTTCAAAATGTTGTCTAAACACATGAGGATTTGCTTCTGGAGTATCAGCTCCGTATTGAAATTGCTTTGTAATTGCCGTAATGGTTTGAGGATGACCTTGGATGGCAGTTCTTTGAAGATAATGTTTGACACCTCTGATTCCACCCATTTCTTCTCCACCACCTGCTCTACCAGGTCCACCATGCACTAACATTGGCATTGGAGATCCGTGACCTGTAGATTCTGCAGCACACCTTTCATTCAATATGTGAATTCGTCCGTGCATTGAAGCAGCCTCAACTGTATATTCGGTCGCGATATCCATATCTGAAGTAATAATTGAAGACACTAGTGATCCCTTTCCTAACCTAGCAATTGCAACAGCATCCGCTAAATCTTTATAAGGCATTAATGTTGTTACCGGACCGAAACATTCGATATTATGTGCTCCTGTCTTGGTGTGTGGGTCATCATTTCTAAAAACTATTGGTGCCATGAAAGCTCCTTTATCTTTATCTGCGCCAATCACATCAAAGTCATCTAAGTCTCCAATGACGATATTCTGTTCTTTTTGAAGCAACTCAACATTTGCTCTAACTCTTTCGACTTGAAGTCTATTTATAAGCGATCCCATTCTTACTGATTTATCAGCTGGATCCCCAATTGTATTTTTAGCCAATCTTGCGGCCAATGCTGATTGAACATCATCCATCAACTCTTCAGGAACAATGACTCTTCGTACTGAAGTACATTTTTGACCTGCTTTGATTGTAATTTCTTTTTGTACTTCTTTTATGAAGATGTCAAAATCTTTAGTGCCCGGAACCGCATCTTTACCAAGTACGGCAGCATTTAATGAATCACACTCTAAATTAAAAGAGACATTTTCATTTTGAATGTTATCAAGATTTCCGATTATAGAACCAGTTGCGGCTGAACCAGTGAAGGTCACAGTATCTTCTGTACCAGCAAAATCAACTACACCCCTACCTAAACCAACAACTAATTGCAGTGATCCTTCAGGTAATATTTTTGAGTCAATAATGTCTCTCACCATCACTTCGGTTAGATAACATGTGTGCTCGGATGGTTTCACCACGGCTGGAACTCCAGCCAGCAGATTAACGGCTATTTTCTCAAGCATTCCCCAAATTGGGAAGTTAAATGCATTAATGTGGATGGCAACCCCCTGCTTAGGAACCATAATATGATGACCTATGAATGAACCTCCCTTTGATAATGGAACTGCAGGACCTTCAACATGGTAAGGTAAATCAGGTAATTGTCTTCTCAAAGATGCGTTGGCAAATAAGTTTCCGATTCCACCTTCAATGTCTATCCAAGAATCTACTCGTGTAGCACCTGTCCAAGCAGACACCTCATAATATTTTCTTTTGTTAGATTGTAAGAACAATGCCAGTTCTTTGAGCATTAAACCTCTTTGAGTGAAGGTCATTTTTCTCAATGTTCGGCCACCTTTTTCTTTAGCATAATCCATCATGCCTGAATAGTCAAGGCCAACTGATGAGCAAGTTCCGAATTGTTCTCCTGTAATTGCGTTAAATAGTTCTGTCTCTACACCTTCTCCACTGATCCACTCCCCTTTGACATAATTCTGATAATTTGTCATTTTACTGCGAATTTTGAAGTATAAAATTAGCAATTAAATCAGACAATTGGATTGAAGACTATCAATTAAGACAGTAAGAATGACCTGTGAGTTTTTCTTCAGAAGTTTCCATGACACCATCAAAATCTAGATCAGCTGATTTGTCGTAGGTTATTTGCCAAACGTACACTGCGTCAGGATAGTATTTACCATTCTCATCTTTTGGTTCCCAATAGGCATCTTGGTCATTAGTTTCAAACATCACATCTCCCCATCTATTAAAGAGAATTAGATGATAATTTTCCAACTTTCCAACTGTCGTAACATGAAAACCATCTTGGGTCATTCCATTACAATCGTAAGGTGTAAAATGTTTGGGAACATAAATTATCAATGAGTCATCTTGTGAAGATGCATTCAATGAGACAAATAAAATTAAGAATGATAGGTATTTCATCTCTTACAAGACGAACACCTTCAAAGCAGGTTGTTTACTGCTTCGAAAACTTCAAAGTATGAGGTCCGAATTCTGTATTCACATTCAAGAAATAAAAGCCTGTTTGTAGATCATACACATCAATTGTATGAAAATCAGACTCAACAATTTCTGTTCTCAAAATCTTCCCAGACATATCAATAAGTTGAATATCCAATATCCAATCAGAAGACTCAAGATTAATTCGATTATTTGCCGGATTTGGAAATAAATTCAGCTCAATATCAGCAAGATTATCAAATCCAACATCATCAGAAACAATCGCTACAAAACTTTGAACTTCCCCTGCAGCCAACAAATAGTTAAATTCTCTCACCTCAACATCAAAGGTACCGGGAGTAATGAATTGCAAATTAATAGTTGCTTCATCATTATTAGTTACCTCAAATATGTCAGCCGTATTAAAATCCCATATGTATTGAGACTCAACATCATCAGAAACTTCAAAAGTGTATTCTTCATTCAAGCCTAAGTAAACAGTATCAGGGCTCACTTTTGTAGTATTAGGTTTGATCAAATCAAAAATAAAATCTCTACTAAATGGCAATAAAGTATCTCCCCAAAATGAATTCGGAGCAGTATCCCATGTACCATTATTAGATCCTCCCATCATGTGAATATCCATGTGATTCACATACATTTCATAGAGATTTTATTTTTG
>Ga0316204_10002976_pt1 | contig 35912 bp, 29 predicted proteins | sample 6monrhotite_MG_2_FD_205661 | JGI IMG/M metagenome (GOLD analysis project Ga0316204, IMG submission 205661) | Microbial mat bacterial communities from mineral coupon in-situ incubated in ocean water Damariscotta River, Maine, United States -... | ecosystem: Environmental > Aquatic > Marine >... | reverse complement strand
CAGGAGTCGGCATAGGACCGAGCAACAATATATCAGTGCCAGCTGCAGACAGTCCGGCTTCCAACGCGGATTCGAACATATACCCGGATATACGCGTATCCTTACCAATGAGCACCTTGCCTCGCCCATTATCATCGTTACCCAACACGCGTCCCACCGCCCAGCCAAGCTTCATGATAAACTCAGGTGTTATAACCCCTGAGCCGACACGGCCCCGAATTCCATCGGTACCAAAGTATTTGCGTTTCACTAACGTATTCTCCCTTATTGTTATCCGTTATAGCCGACTAAGCGTTGCTTACTAAGCGATACATGTCAAGAATGACCCACCAAGAATTGCCTTGCAAAGAATGGCCTAACGCGTATTGCCACAACCAATATTGCGAAAGCAAAGCGTCAGGCGGTTAGCATCGCATGACAGAGCTTAACGGCATCCAGTGTTTCAGCCACGTCATGCACTCTAATGATATCAGCACCTTTAACGCAGGCAATAGTTGCCAATGCCACACTGGCATAAACACGGTCATCTACCGGTTTACCAATCGCCATTCCAATCATGGATTTCCGTGAAAGCCCCACTAATAACGGAAAACCCAATTCGGCAAATTGGTCTAAATGCTTTAAGAGCAGCAGGTTCTGCTGCAGAGTTTTCCCAAAACCAAAACCGGGGTCAATGACAATATTATTACCATCGATACCCGATTCAATGCAATGTGCAGTCCGCTGCCGCAAATAAGCCAACACGTCAAAAACCACATCGTCGTAATGGGGCTGCTGCTGCATGGTGCGCGGCTGACCCAGCATATGCATTAAACAAACCGCAACATTGTGCTCCCGGGCTACTGCAATAGCGCCCTCCGCCTGTAGCGCATTCACGTCATTGATGAAATTTGCGCCGGCTATAATTGCCGCGTGCATTACATCAGGCTTGCTTGAATCAATGGAGATTATGACCTCAGGGAACTCGTGTCGAATGGCTTCAATGATTGGAATAACACGGGCTAATTCCTGATGAGAGGATACCGCTCTCGCCCCTGGGCGCGTTGACTCCCCCCCCACATCAATTATCGTGGCACCGGCGGATATCATTTCACGCGATTGCTGCAATGCAGCATCCACGGATACAAAAAGACCCCCGTCTGAAAAAGAGTCGGGGGTCACGTTGAGAATCCCCATGATTTGCGGAATTCTTAAATCCAGTGATTTATTGCCGCAGGGCAACATTTTCATCATTGGCTCATACAGAGGATATTCTCTATTATCGCTTCAACGGCCATCTATCTCAAAAACCATCTGCTTCAAAATCATCTCGACAGTTATTGCAAAAATTATTGTAATAACTGATGTAATGACTGATGCAATAACTGTCGCAACCAACACTATCGTAATAATTAATCAGCAACGCTTTGGCACTGATGTCCGTAAATACCGTGCTTAATGTTCGCCGGCTGGGCCACCGATGGTACCGTCTGTTTTGGCCTCTTCATCAGACTTTGATTCCCGTTTTTCGGTGCTGCTTGGACCTGGCGGTGGCGATTGGTCCGTCCAGTCCTCGGGTGGCCGTGGCTCTCTACCTGCCATGATGTCATCAATTTGAGTGCGATCAATGGTCTCGTACTTCATTAACGCATCAGCCATGGTATGCAGTTTGTCTTTGTATTTTAACAAAATGTTATTGGCGCGTTCGTAGTTACGATCCACAATTAAGCGGATTTCTTCATCGATTAGCGCGGCAGTTTCATCTGAAACATTTTTATGTTGCGCCACAGAATGGCCCAAAAATACTTCGCCGTCCTCTTCGCTATAGGTCAACGGCCCCATCTTGTCTGACAAGCCCCACTTGGTTACCATGTTACGCGCGATTTCCGTGGTACGCTGAATGTCATTACTGGCACCAGTGGTCACCTTTTCTTTACCGAATATTAATTCTTCCGCGATACGTCCGCCGAACATGCTGGAAATCTGACTTTCCAGACGCTCTTTACTATAACTATAACGATCATCTTCCGGCAAAAACATGGTAACGCCCAGCGCCCTGCCCCGCGGAATAATCGTAACCTTATAAACCGGGTCATGAGACGGAACATTCAAACCAACAATCGCATGACCAGCCTCATGATAAGCCGTGAGTTTTTTCTCATCTTCACTCATCACCATGGACTTGCGTTCAGCGCCCATCATAATTTTATCTTTAGCTTTTTCAAAATCCAGCATTTTTACCATCTGGCTATTAGCCCGTGCAGCAAATAATGCGGCTTCGTTTACCAGGTTCGCCAAATCCGCACCGGAAAACCCCGGTGTACCGCGAGCGATAATGTTTGGCTTTACATCGTCAGACAATGGAACTTTGCGCATGTGAACCTTAAGAATGTGCTCACGACCCCGCACATCCGGCAATGGCACAACCACTTGTCGGTCAAACCGGCCCGGCCGCAATAACGCCGGATCCAATACGTCTGGACGGTTTGTCGCTGCAATCACAATCACACCTTCGTTACCTTCAAACCCGTCCATTTCCACCAGGAGCTGGTTGAGTGTTTGTTCCCGTTCGTCATGTCCGCCACCAAGTCCGGCTCCCCGATGCCGACCTACTGCGTCAATTTCATCAATAAAGATAATGCATGGCGCATGCTTCTTGGCCTGCTCAAACATATCCCGTACCCGGGATGCACCAACCCCAACAAACATTTCGACAAAATCAGAACCTGAAATCGTAAAGAAAGGGACTTTTGCCTCACCGGCAATGGCTTTGGCTAGCAAGGTTTTACCGGTTCCCGGCGAACCCACCATTAACACACCGCGGGGAATCTTGCCGCCGAGTTTTTGAAATTTTCCCGGGTCGCGTAAAAACTCCACCAACTCTGCCACTTCTTCTTTGGCTTCTTCAACGCCGGCCACATCTGAAAACGTGACTTTAACCTGGTCTTCACCCAACATGCGGGCTTTGGATTTACCGAAAGACATCGCCCCCCGGCCTGCGCCACCACCTTGCATTTGACGCATGAAGAAAATCCACACGGCAATCAACAGTAGCATTGGAAACCAGGAAATAAACACCTGCATCAGAACGCCTTGCTGCTCAGGTGGTTTTGCTTCAATAGCAACGCCGCTATTCAGCAAATCACCCACTAACCCCGGATCACCAGGACTATAGGTTGCAAAGTTTTCACCATTCGTGGTCCGGCCATGAATGCTGCGCCCTTCGATCAAAACCTTATCCACTGCCCCTTGTTTTACATTGGCAATAAACTCGGAATATTCAATGGTCTTTGAATGCGATCTTGGCGGACTAAAATTGTTAAAGACGGAAACCAGAACTATCGCAATAACAATCCACAATAGAAGATTTTTAGCTAGGTCGTTCAATATTCTATGCCTCTGCTTTTTTAACTCTCATTTTTAACAGTTTCTACCCTATTTGGCGCCGAAACACAACCAAACGGATAATTACTGTCGCACTATGTTGTGCATATAATGTACACATGCGGCTGTTATTAGGGCTTATACCCTTTGGCCATTAAGTATACTTCGCGTGAAATTGATTTTGAGGCTTTTGGTTTTCGCGTTACAACCTTCTCAAAACATGCCTGTAACTCTTTGTAATAACAGTCAAAACCACTACCCTGAAAAACTTTCACTAAAAAGTCTCCTTTACTACGAAGCACATTTTGCGCCAGCTGTAAGGCCAATTCTGCCAGATACATGGACCGTGGCTGATCAATTGCCCTCACTCCACTTATATTGGGGGCCATATCTGACATTACAAGATCCACACATTGGGTAGCGTTTTCTTCAGTTCCGCAATTTTTACTCTGTAATAGCTCTATGAGGTTATTAAACACACTTTGTTCCGTAAAATCACCTTCAATGAACGCTACGTCCGTAATGGGGTCCATTGCCAGAATATCCAATGCAACCACCATTCCTTTCCTACCAACGAGCTGAGCCGCCACCTGGGACCAACCACCGGGGGCCGCACCTAAATCAACAATATTCATACCCGGTTTAAAAATACGGTCTTTTTCCTGAATCTCCAGCAACTTATACACTGCTCTGGAGCGGTAACCCTGTTTTTGCGCCTGCTTGACATAAATATCATCAAAATGATTTTTTAGCCATTGTCGGCTGCTTTTACTACGCGTGCTGCGCTTTTTGGTGGACATATTTCTTTCCATAATCGCTAACCCGTTAGCGGCATCGACCGACATTTAATTAATGGCGGGTATTTTTAACAAAAAGAATACGGGTTCGAATGACCAGCCAAGCCGCTCCCAATACGCCAAATAGCAGCAACAAACCGATCTGAGTTATCTCATTGTTTGTGATAGAATCCAGCACCAACCAGAATAGCGCGCCCAGAATCAAGATGATGGCCAGCTCAAGCTTTACCCCGTTAAAGGGACTGGCATGCACACCAAAACCGGTTGTGGGTTTTTGCATTGGATCAGTTGAGCGTGACTGTTTCATAGGAACACAATTATTATCGACAGGTATCAGATAGTTACAGGTATCAGGCATTTACAATTACAGGCATTAGAAACAATGAAATTAAACTCAAAACAAAAACGATTTTTACGGGCTAGTGCTCACAAACTCAAACCCATTGTCATCGTTGGCAATGCCGGCCTCACACCAACCGTGCTCGAGGAAATTGATAACTGTATAGAGCATCACGAATTAATCAAGATAAGAATTAATGCGTCTGACCGAACCACTCGCCAGCAAATGATCGATGAAATCAGCAAACACACCTATTCACAACTCGTCATGTCCATAGGCCATATTGCCGCTTTTTACAGAGCGTCACAATCACCAAGCATCGAACTACCATGACCTTTGAGCGCGCAACTATTTAGCGCCCAACGACGACCACGGTACAATTAAAGCCTACTTGCGCTTTTGTTGCAGCCCAAACGCCACCAGGCCCAACCCCATCAAGGCGTTTGCCATATATAATATTGCAGACACACCATGCAGCATACCAAAGGTGGCTTTTTCCGCGCTACCCTCAACCAACCCCTGCAACTTTAACTGCTGCATCATGGGCTGCAATATAAACTCCATGCAAACCACGAATACCAGCATGGCAATTAATACCCAAATGCGCCAATGCAGCCCCAGGCGTTTAAAGACACTTAATAACAGCAGTACGCCACAACCCAGGCCAACGTAACTGATAATATGAAACAACTGTCCGGCAACGTTACCTGCCAACTGCCGGTCATCCAGCATTGAAAACAAGGTGGGGGCAACAATATAACCAATTGCCCACAGGCTTCCAACCCACAGTGTTAGTAAGATTCGTTCACCAGCTAAGTTAAACTGCACGATACTCTTTCCCTGGGGTAGTGTATTTAATAAAATGCATTAATAGCAAGTACCCTGTCACACGGCACACGAGCAATTATACGTATTTAATCTCGACGATCTCATAACATTTCAGACCACCAGGTGCTTGAACCTCAGCCACATCACCTTCCTCTTTGCCGATTAATGCCCGGGCAATCGGTGAGGTAATGGACACCAGCCCTTCGCTGATGCTTGCTTCATCTTCACCTACAATCTGGTAGGTAATTGCTTTGCCGGTTTCCTCATCCACCAGATCGACCGTTGAACCAAATACGACTTTCCCCCTGGCATTGAGTTCAGTGACATCAATAATCTGGGCATTGCCCAGCTTACCATTGATATCGGCAATGCGACCTTCAATAAAGCTTTGCTGGTCACGTGCGGCATGGTACTCCGCGTTTTCCTTTAAATCGCCATGAGCACGCGCCTCCGCAATCGCCTCAATGACTTTTGGACGCGCTACGGTTTTAAGCTCTTGTAGCTCAGTACGCAGTTTTTCAGCACCTCGTGCTGTTAACGGAATTTTACCGGTCATGATTTTTTAGCTCCCTATGCAAATCCTGTAATCGATTAATATCCGTCGATTGTTGCAATTGCATCGCCAGACACGTCGCATGTGCCCCGGTTATTGTTGTTGTATAGGTGATTTTGTTTTGTAAAGCATAACGGCGGATAGTGCAAGAGTCAGCAATGGCTTTTTTGCCCTCGGTGGTATTAATGATAAACTGTATTTCATCGTTTTTAATCATATCAAGGATATGAGGACGGCCTTCATTCACCTTATTCACACGTTTACAGGCGATACCTGCCGCGCTTAATGCCTTTGCTGTGCCACTGGTGGCAACCAGGTCAAAACCCAGCTCAAGCAACTGTCGCGCCACGTTTATAGCGGCGGATTTATCTGCATCCCTTACGCTAATAAAGGTACAGCCTCCGGCCGGCAATTCAATGCCCGCTGCTTTTTGCGCTTTAAAGAAAGCCTCGGCAAAACTACGACCCACCCCCATGACCTCACCGGTGGACTTCATTTCAGGGCCTAAAATGGGATCAACTGAAGGAAACTTAACAAAAGGGAACACTGCCTCTTTAACCGAATAATAGTCAGGCACGACTTCATTCACAACGCCCTGTGCTTTAAGGGACTGTCCTGCCATGCAGCGTGCTGCCACTTTGGCCAACGGAATGCCCGTGGCTTTTGAAACAAAAGGAACTGTGCGTGATGCACGCGGATTCACTTCAATGATGTACACCTCGCCATCCTTAATGGCAAACTGCGCGTTCATTAATCCAATTACATTGAGTTCACGAGCAAGTAATCCAGTCTGGTCGCGCAACGTTTGTTGGATCTCTGGCGATAAGCTGTGTGGGGGCAACGAGCAAGCGGAATCCCCGGAATGCACCCCGGCCTGCTCAATATGCTCCATTATGCCGCCAATTAAAACCTGCTCACCATCGCATACCGCATCCACATCAACTTCAATGGCATCATCCAGAAATCGATCCAATAACACCGGTGAATCATTGGAAACACTTACTGCCCGATTCATATAACGGCGTAATTCGTCCTCCGCATAGACGATCTCCATGGCCCGCCCGCCTAATACATACGAAGGGCGCACAACCAGCGGATAACCTATTTTCGCTGCCAGTAAAACCGCTTGTTCCGTATCCGAGGCCGTGCAATTGGGGGGCTGTTTCAAATTCAGCTTTTGTACTAGCTGTTGAAAACGCTCGCGATCTTCGGCCAGGTCAATACTATCAGGGCTGGTGCCAATAATTGGTGCGCCAGCGGCTTCCAGATCCCGCGCTAGTTTTAACGGCGTTTGTCCACCGTACTGCACAATCACGCCTTTGGGCTTTTCCAATTCGATCAGTTCGAGCACATCTTCCAGGGTTAAGGATTCGAAATACAAACGATCTGAGGTGTCATAATCCGTCGATACCGTTTCCGGATTACAATTCACCATAATGGTCTCAAAACCATCCTCGCTCATGGCAAAAGCGGCATGTACACAGCAATAATCAAACTCGATACCCTGACCAATACGATTTGGACCACCACCCAGCACCATAATTTTGTCGCGCTGGCTGGGTGCCGCCTCGCATTCCACTTCATAGGTGGAATACATATAGGCCGTGCTGGTGGCAAATTCCGCCGCACAGGTATCAACACGCTTATAGACCGGCCTCACCCCTAACGCATGGCGATGCTCTCGCACCTGTTGCTCACTGATGTTCAACAACTCTGATAAACGATTGTCTGAAAAACCTTTGCGCTTAAGCCGGAACATGCGGTCCTTATCCAACGCAGCGATACCCTGCGCCTTCACCTCATTTTCCACTTGCACCAGCTCTTCTATCTGCACTAAAAACCACGGATCAATCTTGCTGTAATCGAACACATCAGCAACACTAAATCCGGCACGAAACGCATCTGCCACATACCGTATCCGGTCAGGTCCCGGCACATGTAATTCCTGGCGCAATTTATCGATGGCCGATTCATCATGCCCGTCCACCATTTCATTCAGGCCATTGGCACCAATCTCCAAGCCGCGCAAGGCTTTTTGCAGAGACTCCTGAAAGGTACGGCCGATGGCCATCACTTCCCCCACAGATTTCATCTGCGTTGTCAGCACGGCGTCGGCTTCGGGAAACTTTTCAAAGGTAAATCGTGGTATTTTTGTCACCACGTAGTCGATGCTTGGCTCAAAGGAAGCCGGGGTTGCACCGCCGGTGATTTCGTTTTTTAGTTCATCGAGGGTATAACCCACCGCCAGTTTTGCCGCTATTTTTGCAATGGGAAAACCGGTTGCCTTGGAGGCAAGCGCTGATGAACGGGACACACGAGGATTCATCTCGATAATAATCATGCGGCCGTCATCGGGATTAATGGCAAACTGAACGTTGGAGCCACCAGTATCCACGCCAATTTCACGCAGCACCGCCAGCGATGCATTACGCATGATTTGATATTCTTTATCTGTCAGGGTTTGTGCCGGCGCAACGGTAATCGAATCACCGGTGTGCACCCCCATCGGGTCGAAGTTTTCAATGGAGCAGACAATAATGCAGTTATCCTTGCGGTCCCGCACCACTTCCATTTCAAATTCTTTCCAGCCTAATGCGGACTCTTCAATCAGCAACTCATTGGTTGGTGAAAGATCCAGGCCTCGCTCACATATTTCCTCGAATTCTTCCTTATTATACGCAATGCCGCCACCGCTCCCTCCCATGGTAAAGGAGGGCCGGATAATGGTGGGATATCCGATTTGGGTCTGGACCTGCAGGGCTTCTTCCATGCTGTGAGCAACCGCTGAGCGTGGTGTTTGTAAACCAATTTTATGCATGGCTTTGCGAAAGCGCTCTCGATCTTCCGCTTTATCGATTGCATCGCGGGTAGCACCGATCATTTCAACATTGAATTGTTCCAAGACACCTTCGCGAGCCAGATCAAGGGCACAATTTAATGCGGTTTGCCCACCCATGGTAGGCAATAACGCGTCGGGGCGTTCTTTCTCAATGATCCTGGCTACTACATCCCAATAGATGGGTTCAATATAGGTTGCATCTGCCAGCCCAGGGTCTGTCATTATGGTGGCGGGGTTTGAATTAACCAGGATTACTCGAAACCCTTCTTCCTTGAGGGCCTTGCAAGCTTGCGCTCCGGAGTAATCGAACTCGCAAGCCTGGCCAATAATGATGGGGCCTGCGCCGATAATAAGAATGCTTTTAATGTCGTTACGTTTTGGCATGGCGGCTTATGTTATTGCTTATCTTTTAATATAAAATAGTCGATGTCCCGGATTACAAAAAAAACCCGTCACCCGTGTTTTCGGCACTTAGGTTCCAGCACTTAGGTTTCCAGTACACAGATTTCCAGCACTCAGTGCTATCTTTATTGATGGCATCATTCACTAAACTGGTGCGATATTCCTTTGTTGTCCGGGTATTTTGTTGCCTGGGTATTGTGTTATTCATGACAGTATCCGTTGCGGTTTCAGGCCGTTTTCATTCGGGCATTCATTGATGCAATAAAACGGTCAAACAACGGCAAAACATCGTGAGGGCCAGGGCTGGCTTCCGGATGCCCCTGAAAACTGAAGGCAGGGCAATCCCGGTGCTCGATGCCTTGTAATGAACCATCGAACAAAGACCGGTGCGTTGGCTTAATGTGTTCAGGCAAACTGGGTTCATCCACCATAAAACCATGATTTTGACTGGTAATCATGACCGCATTGGTCACTAAATCCTGCACGGGGTGATTGGCACCATGGTGACCAAATTTCATTTTACTGGTTACTGCGCCGCTGGCCAGGCCCAGCAGTTGATGCCCAAGGCAAATACCGAACAAGGGAATTTTTTTATCCAGCAGCACTTTAATTGCTGCTAACGCGTAATCACAGGGATCAGGATCCCCCGGCCCATTGGACAAGAAAACGCCATCGGGCTTCATCGCCAACACCTCGGCCGCCGGTGTTTGCGCGGGCACGACGGTGACGCTGCAACCTCGATCCACCAACAGGCGCAATATGTTACGTTTTACACCAAAGTCGTAAGCAATCACCTTATATGTGGCATCAGTGGTTGGTGCAATATGGCCATCATCCCGTTGCCAGGTGCCCTCGCGCCACTCATAGGGTTCAGCGGTAGTGACGGTTTTTGCCAGGTCCATGCCTTTTAATCCGGGGAATGCCCTGGCCACTTGTATTGCGGTTGATTCGTCAATATCCCCGGCCATAATACAACCGTTCTGCGCGCCTTTTTCCCGCAATAAGCGGGTCAACTGGCGGGTATCAATATCCGCAATGGCGACAACAGACTTTTGTTGCAGGTAAGTATCCAAAGATTGTTCATTGCGCCAGTTGCTGGCTATATTGGGGAGATCGCGAATAATGAGACCACTGGCCCAGACGTTACCGGACTCCTCATCTTCTGAATTAGTGCCGACATTACCAATATGGGGATATGTCAGGGTAATGATTTGCTGGCAGTATGATGGGTCAGTCAGAATTTCCTGGTAGCCCGTGATCGCCGTATTAAAGACTACTTCGCCCACTGCCTGTCCATCAATACCAATGGACTCTCCACGAAACACAGTGCCATCTTCAAGGGCTAATATTGCCGGCTTCCTCAACTAAACCTCCCCTTTTATTTACCGTTTCGGTTGAAAGACATCAGGCTTGTATCATTCGCACATACAAAGCGGGAGAGACGTACTACGCCTCTCCCGCTCGTTATCACCCATCGTGCAGGCTGTAATTTTACTGTAGAAGGCAACGAGGTGTCTATGGGCGCGTGCCAAATAATGGTCACTTTGTGGACGTAGGGAATGGTTTCGTAACGATTAATCCACATTTCGCACTAAGGCTCATCAATACCACCGGTGATATTGGTTTGACGGTGTCTTTTCCGATGCAGTGGATTATAGACCGGGTTGCAGGGTTTGGCCGATTTTTTGAAGGTCAGGCACAGTACTTAAAATTCAAAATCAGGATGCTGCATTTGCCCCTGACCATTGGGAAATACACTACACTAGTACTCGCGCAATGCCAGAACATCCTGCATATCGAATAAACCTTTTTCCCGTTGCATTAGCCATTGGGCGGCGCGCACCGCACCTTTGGCAAACGTCATTCGGCTGGATGCTTTGTGAGTAATTTCAACACGTTCGCCAATCCCGGCAAACATCACCGTATGCTCCCCAACAATATCACCGGCACGTATGGTTTCGAAACCGATGGTTTTACTGTCCCTTGGTCCGGTCTGGCCTTCACGGCCATAAACCGCACATTCGGACAAATCCCGCCCCAATGCCTTGGCCACAACTTCGCCCATCGCCAATGCCGTTCCGGAAGGGGCATCAACTTTATGACGGTGGTGTGCCTCAATGACTTCGATATCAATATCCTCATTCATCACCCGGGCGGCAACATCGAGTAATTTCAGGCATAAATTAACCCCAACACTCATATTGGGCGCAAAAACTATGGCAATCTCGTCGGACGCCTGTTGAATCGTTTCTTTCTGAGTTTCTGACAACCCCGTTGTGCCAATCACCATGCGACGCTTACCCTGACGACACAACGCCAGGTTTTCCATCGTGGTCTGCGGCGTTGTAAAGTCGATTAACACGTCAAAATCCGATAGCACATCGGCAAGGTTATCAACTACAGAAATTGCCTGCCCCACCGCAGGCATAGCACTTAAACCTGCAAGTTCCCTGGCATCCACCCCCACCAGGCTGCTGCCGGCACGAGCAATCGCCGCTGACATTTGAACGCCAGACATTAGATCGCAGGCTTCAATCAACGCCCGCCCCATTCGCCCTGCAGCCCCTGTTATGGCGATTTTTGCCGTTGTATTTTCCATTTGAATTGGTTCACCCGATTAGTGTTGCAGTGCATGTTATTGCACTTTTTATTCTAGCACTTGATATCCCGGCATTTGATATACAGGCATTTGATATTCAAGTATCAGTGATTGCAGCGCATTTGATGTCGGCTTAAGTCAGCTTGGTAATGCGACGTATTGGATTGGATCAACGCCAATGACAACCGGGAATGGCTTTAGCTAGATATCAAGCGAGCAATAAGTGCCATGTCCAAATTGTAAGCATTCTGTAACAAGCATCCTCAGGCAAGCGCCGAATTGAGGTGTAGAAGCGACCCGTTTATTACCAGCTTATATAGGCGTAGCCTTGTTCCTGCAATTCCATTAAATCCGAGGCGCCCACCTCCACTATTTTTACGCCGTCCAGCATATTTTTTTCTGTCCAACCCAATGCCTTCATGGTATTACCACAGGCATGAAACTCGACCCCATACTGCAATAAACTGGACACTCGTTCCCGCGTCTCTTTATTTACCGGACGTTCCGGCTTTTTAGCCAATATATGAATACCAGGTCCGATACCCACCACAACAAGATGAATATTATCGCCATACTGGCGTAACATGGCACCCACCGAAAACAAAACGGCATGATGGTAGGTTTCATCTGCTTTGTTAAATTGGTACACAAGCCGATGATCAACGGGATCACCGGGGAAACGAAGCGCCTCATTTCCTGCGTCATCCTTGTCTTCAGACGCCGGATCAGCAGCCTTCGCCCCACTGGAACTGGCCAGCGCAAGACCACCGCCAGCCAATAAACCGCCCAGCAACCGCCGACGCGTATTATCGGTGTTTTTTCTGCTGAAGCACTTAGGGATTTTCAGTTTCAACTTGCGTCATTTCCTGCCAACGGCCCAATACCAGCGCTGTCTTGCATTCATTATTAGCCTATCGTTTCCCTTAACCGGTCATTGATGGGCAATGTCATTAACACATTCCCCGCTATCAATTGCCCTGCGACTGGCTCGTCAGTGAACGATTTCTTATGACTTTAAATCGTCAAAAAACTTTTTAACACCATCCAGCCAAGAGCTTTCCTTGGGTCGATGCTTGGTATTGCTGCTAATGGTCGATTCAAACTCATGTAATATTTCTTTTTGACGTGCACTGAGATTAACCGGCGTTTCCACTGCAACACGGCATAGCAAATCCCCGGCAGGGCCACCCCTGACGGATTTAACACCCTTGCCTCTCAATCGGAATAGTTTCCCGGTTTGCGTCTCCGCAGGCACTTTAAGCTTAACACGCCCTTCCAGGGTAGGAACATCCAGCTCGCCCCCTAACGTGGCGGTTACAAAACTGATAGGCACTTCGCAAAAAAGGTCACTTTCATCACGTTCAAAAATTGGATGCGCTTTCACGGAAATTTGCACATACAAATCACCCGGTGCGGAGCCTTGTTCGCCAGCTTCGCCTTCACCACTAAGGCGAATGCGATCACCATTATCAACACCTGCCGGCACTTTAACGGATAAGGTTTTTTGTTCCTGCACTCGGCCTTGCCCATGACATTTGGTACAAGGATCAGAAATGGTTTTACCCGCACCCCGACAGGAAGGGCAGGTTTGTTGCAACGAGAAAAACCCCTGTTGCATTCGCACCTGGCCAATACCATTACAGGTGGCGCACGTCGTGGCGGATGTGCCTTTGCGGGCACCACTGCCTTTACAGGTCGTGCATTCCACTGCCGTTGGCACCCGTATTTTTACGGAAGTGCCTTTTACCGCTTCTTCCAATGACAAATCGAGGTTATAACGTAAATCAGCGCCGCGCCGGACATGTGAACCACCCCCGCCCCTGGCGCCGCCACCAAAGATATCACCAAACACATCGCCAAAAATATCACTAAAGCTGGCACCGCCGGCTGCCCCGGCACCAGCACCGCCCTCTACGCCTGCATGGCCAAATTGGTCATAGGCAGCCCGTTTTTGAGGATCGGACAAAATCTCGTAGGCGTGTTTCGCTTCCTTGAATTTATTTTCGGCGTCTTTGTCGTCCGGGTTGCGGTCAGGGTGATGCTTCATCGCCAAACGTTTGAAGGTTTTTTTTAATTCCGCCTCGCTGGCGTTCTTGTTAACACCCAGTATTTCATAATAATCGCGTTTAGACATAAGCTATCAATTTACCCGTTCGGCCGTGTCACGCATGGCACTTTCACTATTTAAAATTAATTATTTGACGTCAGTTTAGTTAACATCATTTGTTGAAAGCGCAACAAAAACATCCTGCCACGCTTCTCACCTGATGCATTAAGCTTGTTCTTTAAGTTAAGCGCTTCAAGCTAAGCACTTGTAAGTTAAGTGCTTTAAGCTGTCCCGCGCTTAACGTTAAGCCGTTTTAAACTGAATGTATATTAAGCTAACGCAGAAATACGCGATCAGTATAAAACTGATCGCGTATTGATTTTTTACTTTTATTGCATGCTATATACTTGCAAGCATACTTACAAACATCTTCATAAGCATCCTCATAAGCAATAATGTAGATACAATCGCTTAATCGATGCCGCCCCAAAGGGGGGGGGTGTTATTTAGCGTCGTCCTTTACTTCTTCAAACTCGGCATCCACTACATCTTCACCCGCAGGTGCCTCTGCTTCCGGTGCATCACCACCTGCACCCTCAGCCTGTGCTTTTTGCTGGTAAGCACGCTCGGCAATTTTGCCTGATGCCTCGGCCAAAACCTTGGTCTTTTCTTCTATGGCATCCTTGTTGTCACTTTTCATTGCATCTTCAAGTGCGGAAATTGCCGCCTCGATGCCGGATTTTTCATCAGCACTGACCTGATCACCCAGGTCTGCCATCGATTTCTTGGCGCCATGAATCAGGTTATCGGCCTGGTTTCTCACCGTAACCAACTCGTGGAATTTTTTATCCTCTTCAACATGTGCCTCTGCATCGGTCACCATTTTTTGAATTTCATCATCCGACAATCCGCTGGAGGCCTTAATCACGATGGATTGTTCTTTGCCGGTGGCTTTGTCTTTGGCTGACACATTCAAAATACCATTGGCATCAATATCAAATGCCACTTCGATTTGCGGAATACCGCGTGGCGCCGGTGGTATATCTGACAAGTCGAAGCGTCCCAACGATTTATTGGCTGAAGCCATTTCACGCTCACCCTGCAATACATGCACGGTAACCGCTGTCTGGTTATCATCAGCGGTTGAGAACACCTGTTGAGCCTTGGTAGGAATCGTGGTGTTTTTCTCAATGAGCTTGGTCATCACACCACCCATGGTTTCGATACCCAGGGACAGCGGTGTAACGTCTAACAACAATACATCTTTAACTTCACCGCCCAATACACCTGCCTGGATAGCGGCACCAACGGCAACGGCTTCGTCCGGATTAACATCTCTGCGTGCTTCTTTGCCAAAAAAGTCGCGTACCGCTTCCTGTACTTTAGGCATACGCGACTGACCACCAACCAGAATCACATCACTGATCTCGCTGGCTTTTAAGCCTGCATCCTGCAGCGCAACTTTACAAGGCTCCATGGTGCGGGCAATTAGCTCTTCCACCATCGACTCCAGTTTTGCACGGGTCATTTTAATGTTCAGATGTTTGGGACCGGAACCATCTGCGGTAATATACGGAAGGTTAATATCCGTTTGCTGCGATGAGGAAAGCTCGATTTTTGCCTTCTCCGCACCTTCCTTTAAACGCTGCAGGGCTAACGGATCATTACGCAGATCCATGCCTTGTTCCTTTTTAAATTCATCCACCAGGTAATCAATCAAGCGTTGATCAAAGTCTTCGCCCCCCAAAAAGGTATCACCATTTGTGGATAACACTTCAATTTGATGTTCGCCATCAATGTCCGCAATTTCGATAATGGATACGTCAAACGTACCACCACCCAAGTCATAAACGGCAATTTTGCGGTCACCTTCGCTTTTGTCCAGGCCGAACGCTAACGCCGCGGCGGTCGGCTCGTTAATAATACGTTTAACTTCCAGACCTGCAATTCGACCGGCGTCTTTGGTGGCTTGGCGCTGTGAATCATTAAAGTAAGCCGGTACCGTAATAACGGCTTCGGTCACCGGTTCACCTAAGTATTCTTCAGCTGTCTTCTTCATTTTCATGAGCACGCGCGCTGATACTTCAGGCGGCGCCATTTTATTGCCATTTGCCTCAACCCAGGCATCGCCATTGTCAGCCGCTAATATTTTGTAGGGCACCAAATCGATGTCTTTCTGTACCTCTGCATCGGTAAAGCGGCGCCCAATCAGCCGTTTGACAGCATATAGCGTATTTGTGGGGTTAGTAACGGCCTGACGCTTTGCTGAAGCGCCGACCAGTACCTCGCCATCTTTCGTAAATGCTACAACTGATGGTGTAGTACGATCGCCTTCGCTGTTTTCGATAACACGCGGTTTTCCGCCTTCCATCACAGCGACACAGGAGTTAGTCGTACCCAAATCAATTCCGATTATTTTACCCATGTTTCCTGGTCTCCAATCTTTATAGTTTCTATCTGTGGTTTTCTATTTACAATCATTCAATAAATGTATCAGCTTTGCGTACAACATCCTGGCGTCTTCGTTAATCCGTGCTTACCATCTTTTATTGTTGCCTGCGATTCAACGAAAATCTCTGCAAAAAATACGTTATCCCTTATGCCTGGCATTGCTTTAAACAGCATTATCTCTTTATAACGTAAGGGCATTAGCTGCATTTTCAAGCTTTTTCATCAATGTTATTGCCAACAGCCGCTTCATCTTCATACGTGCTTTGTTCCGAGTTATTGGCCCCATTGCTGTTCGGTGCCACCGGGTTTTCCATTGCCTTTGATACCACGACCATAGCCGGTCTCGCCAAGCGACCGTGCAATAAATACCCCTTTTGCATCACCGCTAACACCGTGTCGGGCTTATGCTCAGCGCTTTCCTGCATCGACATGGCCTGGTGAAATTCCGGGTTAAATACCTCTCCCACCGGGTTTGTAACCGCCACACCGAATTTCTGGACACAATCAGTAAACAACTTGATGGTTAGTTCGGTGCCTTCCTTAAGCTTTTCAATGTCAGCATTTTCAGCATTCGCGGCTAAAAGCCCCATTTCCAAACTGTCGATAACGGGCAATAATTCCTGCACAAATTTTTCCACGGCATATTTATGTGCATTTTCCACATCGCGCTCCGCGCGGCGACGTATGTTGTCCAATTCAGCCCTGGCGCGCAATAATTCATTCCAGTGCTTTTCAGCGGTCTCTTCCGCTTTTATTAATTTCGCATTAAGTGCTTCAACGCCGCCTGCATCCTGGCTCGCCACATTATCGGCCTCACCAGCCGCGTTATCGTCATCGTCAATGGCACTGTCTTTTGTAAAAATATCGTTAACCCCTGAATTAGTGTCTGTTGTATCGTTTTTCAAATCGTGCTGCCCATTCGGTGTTGTTTCAGAATCGGATGCTGTGTTTTCATTTTTGTCTGTCAACGTGCTATCGTCGCTCACCATTGATTGTCTCCATATGCATTGCTGATCCGCAGATCTGATCGACATTACTGATCCACACAGGCTCACAGGTCTTTCCGACCAAAACCAGCGAGACGAAATCAGCGTAATTTGGCATACAATACCACTGCCATTGGGCCTTAAATCCGAAGCCAACGTCAGCCCGGCCATCAGCCTGGTATCTAACCAATTAATTTAATTGATATTTTTATTGACCTTCGCCATTGGAATGTAATATGAGGGCAGATTCCAAAGAATCAAGCAAAAAGTGGGTACTTTTTTTGTGTGACGTGGTGTGAGATTAAATTCGGGCTTTTAAGACAGTGCCCAGTAATTTGGCGGTTACATCAACGATGGGAATAACCTGATCATAAGCCATGCGCGTAGGACCAATCACCCCTAAGGCACCAACAATATTATCACCGTCGCTATAGGTGGCAGTCACGACACTGCAACCATCCAGCACCTCATAGCCTGATTCATCACCAATAAAGATTTGAATACCCGGTGCCTGCAAGGATTGATCAAGCAATTGTAGAATACCGCGTTTTTCGTTAAATGCCTCAAAAAGTTGGCGTAAACGCGTAATATCCGCGATTTCTTCATAATTCATTAAATTAGTCTGACCGGCCAGCACAAAATCGTGTTGTGCGGTGTCCCGTTTAAAGACTTTCTGCGCCATTTCGATGGCATTGAGCATTATCCGATCCATGCTCTCCTGGGCGTCTTTCATTTGTGTAAGCAGTGAATCTCGCACCTGCGTGGTATCCTTACCCACCAACTCGACGTTCAGGCAATTTGAAATGTTTTCTAATTCGTGTTGCGAATAGTTACGATTGGTATAAATAATCCGGTTTTGAACATCACCTTTGTTAAAGACCAGAATCGCCAATACACGCCGATCGGACAGTGGCAGAAACTCAATATGACGAATACTGGACTGCTCGCGGTCCGGCAGCATCACAACCCCGGCCATTTTTGTTAGCCCCGACAAAATAGAAGAGGCAGACTCCACCAGTAATTGCGTGTCGGCTTCGGCGTCCAATTGCTCCTTAAGTTGTTCAACCTGCAGTGAGTGCATGGGCTGCACGGTTAATAAGTTATCAATAAAGACACGGTAACCTTTTACGGTGGGTATACGACCAGAGGAGGTATGAGGTGATTTAACCAGCCCCAGCCGCTCCAGATCCGCAATTACATTACGAACCGTCGCCGAGCTAAGCTCTAAATTGGACTCGCGAGCAAGCGTCGTGGAACCAACCGGCTGACCCTCGCGTATATAATATTGCACCAGCGTTTTTAATAGCTGCTGCGCCCGTTCATTCAGTATCGTGTCTACCACAGGTCCCCAATTCTTACATTGTTCTATACATTTCGCCTAAGCGCATATTGACCAACAACCTATAGCACAATCCAGGCACAAACGCATACACTCAGGCCCTATTTATACGAATATTTCACATTCTCATCACGACTGCCCCAACAATACCGCCGGGTTGCGGGCGCTATCCATGGCGTGTATCGCCGCATAAATATTAGTAAACAACCATTATCCACGCTACACTTAGGCGAAAATAATGCTTTACAATATTGAATTTAATAGCTTTTCTATATAACCATTTATAAATTAGCACAAATAACTAACCGATTGTGCATTACACCGCTTGAGCTTGCGTCAGTATGCGGGTAGTTTATGTATAAATTGCAAACAGGAATTGCGTTTAAACTGGAAAAGGGGCGCCCAGATCATTACGGTGGCTTAATTATTGACTACAGCACAAGCTATATACAGCTCAATAAGCCACGGCTCAAAGCGGGTTGCGCAGTATAATCATATTGCACCATGCAATGGTACAATAATAAGTAGGGTTAAAATGGCGGTTATGGAGCAGACTTTCAAGAAGATTGGCCTCATTGGCAAACACGGTGATGATCGCGTTTGCGTAGCACTGAACGATTTAAGTACTTACCTCACAGCCAGGGGCATCGACGTTTATCTCGACAAAATAACATCCCACCTGGTGCCGGACTTATCCCATCCGATTTTAGAGCGTACCGATTTGGGTAAGTCAGTTGACCTCGCCATTATTATTGGTGGCGATGGCACCTTACTTAATGCCGCGCGCAGCCTGGTCACCTATGATATCCCGTTGTTAGGTATTAACCTTGGGCGTCTGGGATTTTTAACCGACATTTCGCCCGACGACCTGCATGACAAGCTCGACAAAATATTTGATGGCGAATACACCGAAGAACCCCGGGGCCTGTTAAATGCCACCATACAACGGCATGGCGAAATCATCAGTAAGAGCTGTGCCTTCAATGATGTTGTGGTGCATAAATGGAACGGTGCACGGATGCTCGAGTATGAAACCTTTATCGACGGCGCCTTTATTAACACCACGCGCTCCGATGGATTAATCGTCTCTACCCCCACGGGTTCAACCGGATATGCGCTATCAGGCGGCGGCCCCATTCTTCACCCAAGCCTGCATGCCATTGTGCTGGTACCCATCTGCCCGCATACCATGACCTACCGACCAATTGTCGTTTATGCGGACAGCAAAATCGACATCGTCGTGAAAGACTGCAACCAGGCAGAAGCCCAGGTTACCTGCGATGGTCAAATCAACCTGGGTTTACAGGCAGAAGACAGCATTCGTATTACACGGGAAGAACACCTGATTCGGCTTATACACCCCAAAAGTTACGACTATTATGAAATGTTGCGCGCCAAGCTTCATTGGGGGAAAAGACTTTAGCGCGAAAGGCATGCCTGGCACCCTGCAAACACGCTAAAACAGATTATGCACCATAACTTAACCAACCCCGTCGCTCGTCGTAATTCACGCATTAAGACCACGACCTTGGGGGCGAAATCTGGAACACCGGGTAGCGAAGCACCTTAAACCTGATACAGATCAACCGCTTCACTCGCTTATCTAAAAAAATACTAACCTTGCCCTTACCTAACCAGACTGTTCTATTTTCAGCCTAGCGAAAGATGACAATTAGCATTATCATGTAGCCCATGATTAACCACATCCAGATACGAAATTTCGCCATTGTCGACCAATTGGAACTGGGACTAAGCTCAGGTATGACGGTGTTAACCGGCGAGACCGGTGCCGGAAAATCCATCTTGTTTGATGCCCTGGACCTCGCCCTGGGTGGGCGAGCGGAGAGCGGCGTCATTCGCCATGGCACAGACCGGGCGGAGATTGCCGTCAGCTTCGATTTATCCCGCTCACCCGCCGTAAAACAATGGCTGGTCGACAACGCACTGGACGAAGACAACGACTGCCTGATACGACGCATCGCCAACACCGATGGACGCTCAAAAGGCTTTATTAATGGCCGCCCCGTACCAATGCAATCGTTACGCCTGTTGGGTGAGCAATTAGTGGATATTCAAGGCCAGCATGCACACCAGTCATTATTAAAAAAAGACATGCAGCGCCAGGCACTGGATGATTTTGCCGGCCATCAACACCTGCTTGTTGATATCAAACAACACTATCAGACACTCAAGGTATTACGGCAGCAGCAAGCCTTATTAAAACAGTCTAAAGATGGTCGTGAGTCACGCATCGAACTACTGTCTTACCAAACCCAGGAACTGGACGATTTATCCCTCGACGAAAATGAATTTACCGGTCTCGAAGAAGAACATTCACGCCTGGCCCACTTAACCCAAATAGAAGAAGGCTGTGAGCGTGCACTCTTTACCCTCGCCGATGCTGAAGAGCAATCCATCATTCAGCAGTTAAATGAGGTCATGCAGCGACTGGAAACACTGCAACAATTCGATCCCGGACTGGAAGCCGTAACCCAGCTGCTCACGGAAGGTTTAATCCAGACCCAGGAAGCCACCAATGAATTACGCCAGTACCTGAGTGGTCTCAACATGGACCCGGAACGCATGGACTGGGTTGATGAGCGCCTTGGCTTGATTCACGATTTATCCCGAAAACACCGTATAAATCCCCTGGAATTAATTACCTTACAGCAGGAATTAACCAAGGAGTTAGCCAACCTGCTTGATGCCAACGATCAATCTGAATCACTGGATGCACAAATCGCAGCGGCAGAGCAAAATTATATTAATTGCGCTAAAAAATTATCCGCCAGCCGCAAATCCGCCGCCAAACGTTTGCAACAACAAGTGACTGCAAATCTGCGGCAATTGGGCATGGAAACCGGCAAATTCGACGTTGCACTCACCCCACAGGACGACATATCAGCCAACGGGCTTGAGCGGGTGGAATTCCTCATTACCATGAACCCTGGCCAACCCTTTAAACCCTTGAGCAAAGTCGCCTCCGGTGGTGAATTATCGCGGGTCAGCCTGGCAATACAGGTCATTACCGCTGCAACAGGGCGCATTCCAACCCTGCTGTTCGATGAAGTTGATGTCGGCATTGGGGGTGGTACGGCAGAAATAGTGGGCCGCATGCTACGGGATTTAAGCGTCGAACGACAAATATTATGCGTTACCCACCAGCCACAAGTAGCGGCACTGGGGCATCAGCACTTGCAGGTTAACAAATTTGCGTCGAAAAAAACCACCAAGGCCAGTGTTAATGTCCTTAGTGATTCACAGCGCGCCGATGAAATTGCCCGTATGCTGGGCGGTATTGAAATCACGGAACAAACCTTGTCCCACGCAAAAGAAATGATAAACCGCTCACAGTCTGAATCCGCTTAAGCTTGCGCTATCACTACTTACTCAAGCCCTCTTTAACCTGGCAGGCCTCGCAAATACCGTAAATATTCAAGCTGTGGTCTGTCATTAAAAAACCGGCTTTTTCAGCGATATCCCGTTGGCGCTGCTCGATCACCTCGTCCATAAACTCCGCCACCTTGCCGCATTTAATACATAAAATATGATCATGGTGTTCGCCCTGATTAAGCTCAAACACCGAAATACCACTTTCAAAATGATGGCGTGTCACTAAGCCGGCTGTTTCAAACTGGGTCAATACACGGTAAATTGTTGCTATTCCCACGTCTTCGCCCAGCTCGATCATGGTTTTATAAATGTCCTCAGCACTCAAATGGCGAACCCGACTTCCCTCCAGAATCTCCAGAATTTTCACGCGTGGTAGCGTTGCTTTAAGCCCTGCTTCACGCAGGTTTTGATTTCCCATCTAACTCTCTCCAAATACCGTGTTACCAGAGGCCATTTTACCCACAGATAGTCTGCCAAGACAGTTAAGAATGCGCTAAACTAGCCCGATCTGTTAGATTGACACTAAACCCGGTGGATTATGAACGAAAACACATCAATTAAAAAAACACATTTTATAGGGCTACTACCAAAAGGACTGGCGATTAAAGCGTTATTACTCGCCGGAATGACGATCGTATTATCCGCCTGCTCTGTCCACAAATTGGATATCCAGCAGGGCAATGTATTAACGCAAGATATGGTGGAACAGCTAAAGGTGGGCATGGAGCAGATAAAAGTGCGGCGCATCGCGGGAACACCCCTGATCGAAGACCCGTTTCGAGATGATCGATGGGATTATGTTTATCGCTTCCTGCATGGCAACTCCGGCGAATTACAATACAGCTATATCACTTTGTTTTTCGAAGACAGTAAACTCAAGGAAATTAAAGTACACGCCAAACCGTTAAACAGAAATGAAGTTAATACCCTGCATAAAGATCTCAGGGGTAACCGAAGCTAAGCTGAACCCAACAAACCTAATGCCATGCAGGCGGCGCATAACAACCACTGCATGGCCAGGTGCTACGCCTCGCCACCACCCTTCTTCATCTTCTTCCCTTCCGCTGCACGCTGCTTGCGCACCAGCTTAGGATCAGCGATTAAGGGCCGATAGATTTCAACCCGGTCTTTTTCTCTCAGCTCAGCATCTTTTTTTGAAATTTTACTAAAAATACCAATTTTGCTGTCAGTGAGATTTATCTCAGGAAACTGCTCAATAATTCCGGACTGCATAATCGCCTGTTCAGCGGTTGTCCCTGCAGCAACCTTTACCGGTATAATCACCTGTGCAGCCGGGGTTGCATAAGCCACTTCCACTGTGATCATTTCCTGCTTGTGGTTATTTTCAGGTATTTTGTTTTCAGACACATTGTTTTCTGACATATTGTTTTCCAGCGTACTATTTCCCGGCGTGCTATTTGCCAGCATATAAATCATCAGCCCTTTTACAAAACGCGTCCACTAACGTATTTGCTATTTGGCCGAAAACAGGACCAATCGCGATGCTTAACACTTTATTGGAAAATTCATACTCCAGGTTAAGCGACACTTTACAACCGCTGTCCCCCAGGCTTTTGAACTGCCAAAAACCATGAAGGCGCTTAAAAGGCCCATCAACCAGGCTCATTTCAATGATTTTATTTTTCTGCAAGCGATTACGCGTGGTAAACGTTTTGTTAATGCCACGGTGGGCAATTTCAATACGCGCCTCCACTTCGTCTTCATTACGACTCAACACAGTCGATGAACCGCACCAGGGCAGAAATTGCGCATACTGCTCAACATCATCAACTACATCGTACATTGCACTGGCATGATAAGGAACCAATGCACTTTTATTAATTGTCGGCATCACAAAAACCCTTAAGCCTTATTTAAATCACACATCCTAACCTAAAAACCTAATCACGGCATCAGCCCAAATAGACGTAACGTTCGATAGTAGCCCTACATAACGTCAATATAACGATTCAAACAACACCGAAAACCGCTAGAAAACACCGATTGCTTTCAAAAATATAATTGTAACACCCACCGGCGTCACGTAACGCACTAAAAACTTCCATAATTGGTACCGCGCACCTCCACCCATCGCTAACTCATCCTGCGATGCCTGTTTATGCATAATCCAGGCGGCAAATACCGCAATGAATAAACCGCCCAAGGGCAACATAATATTGGAAGTTAAAATATCAATGACATCAAACATGCCGTCCGACTTTTTTTCACCGGCAAAATGAAAACTGAAACTCCAGTAATTAAAAGAAAATACCGTGATAATCCCCAACAACCAGGTACCGATACCAGCAATGGCAGCGGCTTTTAACCGGGTAAATTTGCGATTTTCAACCAGCCATGCAACGGCAGGTTCAATTAATGAAATAGACGACGACCACGCGGCAAACACCAGCAATACGAAAAACAACGTGCCAAACAATAAACCACCCGGCATTTGCCCAAACGCAATGGGCAGAGTCATAAAAATTAAACTTGGACCCGCACCCGGCTCCAGACCATTGGCAAATACAATGGGAAAAATCGCCAAACCAGCCAGCAACGCCACCAGGGTATCCGCTAATGCAACTAATATTGAGGTTTTAGCAATGGAAGCATCATGGGGCATATACGAGCCATAAATCATAATTGCCCCCATGCCCAGGCTTAAGGTGAAAAAAGCATGACCCATCGCCGTTAGGACGCCGCCCCAGGAAAGCTTGCTGAAATCAGGGTTGAATAAAAACATAACGCCCTGCATGAATTCACCGCTGTTCATTGCATAACCAACCATTAGGATAAGCAATATAAATAACGCCGGCATCAACAAACGAATGGCTTGTTCCAGGCCGCGCTGAACACCACGCGCCACTACAATCATGGTTATCAACATAAACAGGCTGTGCCAAAACAGCAGCACCCAGGGATTCGAAATCTTTCCTACAAACAAGTCAGCAATGCTTTCCGCCGACTGGCCCGTAAACGTGCCAGACCCTGCCTCCAAAACATAAGACAATGCCCACCCGGCAATAACACTGTAATACGACAAAATTAGAAAGCCGGCGACAACCCCGCTCCAGCCCAATAACTGCCAATGACGGCTGGCCCCGGCTTCTTTGGCCAACGTCTTCATGGTGTTGATGGGGCTTTGTTTACCCCGGCGGCCCAGCAACACTTCGGACATCATAATGGGAATACCAATCACCACGATGCAAAGCAGGTAAACCAGAACAAAGGCACCCCCGCCATTTTCACCGGTAATGTAGGGAAACTTCCAGATATTCCCCAAACCAACGGCAGATCCGGTTGCGGCCAATATAAAAATCCACCGATTGGACCATTCACCATGAATTGATTTTCGCGACATTATTTATCCCCAGCTGCTTTTTTGTGACACATTTTCGGTGAAATCAGCATAATACTCAAGGCATCAGGCTATGTTTATCCTCAGTATAGAAAATCATACTAACTTATTTGGCCTTCAACATTTGATCCACCCTGAATACCATCAGTAAACCGAGTAACCTACAACCAATTTCGATTAAATAGGTTTTTCTCTTCAACTTATGGCATTGGCGTCGCACAGCCACCGGCGATGCCGTCAGGCGTTCAAAATAAATTAGAGTATAGAATCAGTAACCCCTATAATGGTCAGCACAACACTCAAGGGCTTGGGGCATACATGAGGATATTTACGTCCAACGGAATAGCGGTCGCATTATGTCTGATTATACTAATGAGTATAATCACCGCCTGCGGCAATGGAAATGGTGGCAGTGCCGATAATAATTTGCCCGCGTATAAAGACCTAAACAGTATAAAAGCGGAAAACCAGAATTATTTATTATACGAAAGTAATGGTGCCATTTTAGCACGGAACTACAAAGCCCCATTTACACCAATCACACTGGAACCTGACAATGGCACTGTCGGCGCATCCGTTGCAAACGCCGTTATTCCTTTTGGCGAGTCCAGCCCCGGTAAGCCGGCAAATACTTTTAGCACCAACTCGGCCGTAACCTATGCTAAAAATGGGCAGATATGGACCATCGACAACATCAATAAAGGCAATACTATCGCCCGCCGGGTATCCAATGAAGATAGTGCAGATACCCTATGCCAGGCCGCCAGTGGCAAGGTGTCCGATTCACGCAGCGACTCATACAACTATAGCTATACACTTCCCGGCAGCGACACAACATGCTATTCCAAAACCTGGTCACAGCACCCCGACCTAAACGATGCATGGATTCCGGTTTTTTCTGACAACATCCGAAAAATCGTCAAAGGGAATGACACTGCCGACACACCGCCAAGGGTGTTATCCAGCACGATTAACAGTTCACGAGCTGATGCCATTGTGTTCGTTGAAAATGGCTTGGCAATAGGGGCTACCACCACGCTGGGCCTGCTGACACTGGACAATTTGGGCAATTTGCTGTGGCTTGACGGTGCAAACGTTGAAACCCCTGCCACGACCGTGGCAACCGGCATAACAGATTTTGACAGCTTATATCACTACGGTAACAACATTAGTTATTTATCCATCAATGGCGAACTACGCAGTTATACCGCTGGCGATACCGAATTAGGTGAAAAACTTACCGAATTGGTTGATCCTAATTTCAGCCGGGTGGGCAGGCTCGCCCCAAACACACAGTTACTTAGAGATGGCACTCGTTTACTGAGCATAAACAGGCAGGTCATCGAAGCGCCAACCATATTGGCAGACGACCCCCTCGTAGCAACAACGACAGGTTTATTAGGAACATCAGCGAATACCTTATTTTTTTACGCCATAATCCCTGAGCGCATTCAGGCCTATTCGGTGGACCAGGCAACGGGTGAAGTGACGGCGCTTTTTTCCGTTACCAAGAACCCCCGGAACAACATTCCGCCATTAAATGCCCGGCTAGTTAATGAACGGCTGTATTATTCCGACGACATAACATTAACCACAAACATTATAACCACTAACAACGTACAATTGGCGTCCTTCCCCAACACCACCATTGTTGGTGCCGTAACAGAACCAACGCAACGATACGCCACATCATCCATAACACACTTATTACTTAACGAAAAAATTAATGAAAGCCAGGGAACCATCAAATCATTGAATGTTGCCACCAATAAAATTGAAGCGACGTTAGGCAACGTTGATCTTGATGCGAAAATTTTTATTAATACCCCCCAGTATGACGGCCGATTTTTTTTCACGCTGGTGTCAGGCCTGGCCGTTGAGCAAACGATTTATTACGCCGATCTCAATGAGCAAAACTCGCTGCGACAAATTACCGACGCAACAACCGTTGATAGAATATTAGGGACTATGCCACGAGTGCCAGTACCGCCAGCGCCGCAACCACCTGCGCCTCCTCCGCCAATGGTACCTCCCCCTCCCCCGCCACCACCGCCGATAAGGGTGTCACCGCCCCTCCCGGCAAGTTAACCACCATTTTTAAAATGATGAGTGCCAGCCTGAATTCAGAAAAAAATCGCTACCGCACCAAAAATGGCGACGTGCTTAGCGCTTGCTCACATCAACGCAGGCTCAGCTTTCCCGGCAACTCATACGGCCTATTACCCACATGCCCTTTCAGGTCAACCGAATTAGCAGTGCCTCAATCAAACACATTTACCAACGCCTTTAACCACTTATGGCCCCGCTAGGAAAAGTAAGCAGGCCATTGAATTAATGATAAATTTAAGTTTTTCGCCAAATTGCCGACGTTAAGACAATGACTTCCTGAATTCAAAACAAATCGATGCCAAACGACGCAATGAGTCAAGCTCGCTTTTTTCATAGTGCCCCATTACGGCGAGCATGCATGGGGGTTGCTCTGTTTTTTTACGCGGCACTAACCACGCATGCCGGTGATATTAACAATACCGAACTGTACCAAACCCATGCACTGGGCCGCGAACCAATCACCCCCATCCCAAGCATCTCAGATCTCGACCCACTGAAAATTGCTCTGGGCGAGCAGTTGTTCGCCGATACTCGCCTATCAAAGGGTAACGCCATGTCCTGTGCCAGTTGTCACATATTGACAATTGGCGGCATGGACCAGCAACAATACTCATCCGGAGTCAATGGCACCCCATTAACGGTAAATACACCAACAATATTTAACATACGATTTAACAGCCATTACAACTGGAATGGCCGCTTCGAAAGCATTCAGGAACAAAACGACCGGGTCATCAGCGCCACCCTCAAAACCAGCTGGGAGGAAATCGCCAATAAACTTAACAAATCCGACGCATATCGCCAATCCTTTAGTGACGCATATGGCACAAACCTTGTGCGCCCACTCGATATACGCGACGCCCTGGCGATCTATCAAAAGTCCCTGGTCACGCCTAACTCGCGATTTGACCGCTACCTTAACGGCGACTTAAATGCAGTAAGCACCATGGAAAAAGAAGGTTACGACCGCTTCAAACGGCTTGGTTGTGTCGCATGTCACCAGGGCGTCAACATTGGAGGGAACGTGTTTCAGCGCTTTGGTTTATTTGATTCGTATTTTTCAGATCGCGGCAACATCAACTCAGTGGATTTTGGCCGTTTCAGCGTCACAGGACGTGAACGCGATCGATTCGTCTTCAGGGTACCAAGCTTACGTAACGTCGCCGTTACCGCACCGTACTTTCATGATGGTTCAGCCACCACACTCGAAGCAGCGGTTAAAACCATGGCGCGCTACCAGTTAGGCCACACACCGACCGAGGAAGACGTTCGTCTCATCGTGGCATTTCTGTATACACTAACCGGTGAGTACAACGGGGCTGGCTTTGAACACTAGTCGTTTACAACTCATTTTAGTGGTGCTTAGCGCCATATTCGTGTTTGGGTTTTTATTCATAAACACAATGGGGTCCGAACGGGGCGAACACAGCGAGATTATCGATAGCCTGCGTAACATTCGCCAGATTGATGCATCGATAAACCAATCAGTCCTCATGGCACACTTCGAACTGCATCATAACTATACGCCGCTCAGCATGGCTCGCCGGGAACTGCAAACCGCAGTTCAACAACTACGCTCCGGCTCCTTTGGCAATTACGCCAACAAAGAGCGGAAAATTGATGCAAAGCTCGCGGAACTCGAAGACGCCGTGCTTAAAAAAATGGTCATACTTGAGGATTTCAAAACCGATAACGCACTGGTAAAAAACTCCCTGCAACTTTTACCCCATGCACTGCATGAATTTAAAATTTCCAGAGCCGCAAAAGTGGACCCTCGTATCAACAAACAGCTCGATGACTTCACCCGCGACATACTGACCTACAATATCACCCGCGATGCCAATCTCGCCATTAGCTTAAGTAATGTCACAGACAGTTTACGTGGCAAACAAGACCAATTTGAACCCGATACATTTATGCGGCTAAAGCATCTATTAAACCATGCGGCCCTGATTCTGGAGCAACGGGATTACCTCGACAGCATACAAAATACCTTACTGAATGCGCCGGTAAAGGGGCTTAGCTCCGAATTACAAAATCTCTACCTGCACTACTACGGTAAAACCCTCAAACGGGATTCACTTTACTATTACTTGCTATTTTCATTCTCCATTATTTTATTTTGTTATATCGTGTTTATCCTGTTGAGGCTGCATCACAGTGCCAAGGATCTGTTTAACGAAAAAGAGCGCGCACTCGTTACCTTGCACTCAATTGGCGACGCGGTCATTACCACAGATGCCCAAGGAATCATCAACTACCTTAACCCCGTCGCGGAATATTTAACCGGCTGGTATACCAAAGAAGCAAGTGGACAGACGCTTAGGCAAGTATTCAACGTTGTGGATGAAATTAACTTTAAATCCACTGCCGACCGAATCACCGAATGCCTTCAATACAACCGTAATACAACCATCTCCGATAACGCATTGCTAATACACAAAGAAGGCAAACAATTTGCCATCAAAGAATCGGCCGCACCAATACGCGACCGTAACAACAAGGTGATCGGCTCAATTGTGGTGTTTTCTGATGTCACCGATGCCCGTGCCATGGCGCGTGAACTCGAATGGCAGGCAAGCCACGATGCGCTCACCGGCCTGGCAAATCGTCGCGAGTTTGAACGACGCGTTCAATCCGCAATCATCTCAGCCCGACAACGCGACATAAAACATACCTTACTATATGTCGACCTCGATCAATTCAAAATAGTTAACGACACCTGTGGCCACATCGCAGGCGACGAACTACTGCGGCAGGTTGCCGCCGCATTAAAACAACGACTACGCAGCGTCGACACCTTATCGCGACTGGGAGGAGACGAATTCGGAATATTACTGGAAAGCTGCCCCGAATCTGAGGCAATTCTAATCGGTGAAGAATTTTTAAATGAGTTACGCGAATTCCGCTTCCGATGGAAAAACAACATCTTCACCATCGGTGGATGCATCGGGTTAGTGGAAATAGACCACATGTGTGAAGGCGTTGAACACATGCTGCGTGCCGCCGACGTAGCGTGCTATGCCGCCAAAGACAGCGGCCGCAATCGACTACACGTTTACCAGCATGACGATGAAGAACTGGCCAAGCGCCACGGCGAGATGCAATGGACAACCCGAATAACCCGCGCACTGGAAGACAATCGCTTCGTATTATACCAACAAAAAATTGAACCCATAAATCCAGGCAAAAACCCTCAACATCATCACGAAATCCTACTCCGCCTCATCGATGAAAATGGCGAAATTGTCCCGCCAGGCGCCTTTATTCCAGCGGCTGAGCGCTACGACAAAATGCAGGCAGTGGATCGTTGGGTAGTGCGGGAAGTCGTCGCCAACCTGGAGCAATTCGGTGAAGGCAGCAATACGATTTATGCCATCAACCTGTCAGGACAATCAGTATCCGATGAATCATTTTTAAATTACGTAGTCAACGAACTCAGCCGAAACGATTCTCCCGTTGAGCGCATCTGCTTTGAAATTACAGAAACCGCCGCCATATCAAACCTGGGGCGCGCCATGCGTTTTATAAAAACACTCAAAGGCATGGGAGCACACTTTGCCCTCGATGACTTTGGTATGGGCCTATCATCCTTTGCCTATTTAAAAAATCTTCCGGTGGACTACCTCAAAATCGACGGCAGCTTTGTAAAAGACATAGCCGACGACCCATTAGACCTCGCCATGGTCGAAGCCATTAATCGCATCGGCCACCTGACCGGCATCAAAACCATTGCTGAATTTGTCGAATCAGCAGTAATACTCGAAAGCCTGCGAGACCTAAGAGTCGACTATGCGCAAGGGTACTATATCGGCCGTCCAGAGCCACTAAAATACCGCTCACCAACAGGGCAATCTCGAAGGACTCATCTAGCCAATCGCTAAGTGTAGTGAGATTATTTTAGCGGGAATTTGGGTCAGGAATTGCACTTGCGACTTGAATTCGGGAGGGGGATTAACGAAAACACGAATGGCTTATTAAGGCAGTTCTTCCCCAAAGGCACTGACTTTATTCAGGTGACAGTAGAAGAGATTAAAGCTGCAATGGACAATTTAAATAACAGACCACGAAAAACGAGGAAATATTTTTCGCCAGATGAAATATTTAAGGGTGAATTTATTTCTCTCATTTAATTGCACTTACGACTTGAATTCGGGTTCCCGGGAGACAGCAACCCCCATTTCCCGCTAATAACTATTGAAACTTGGATTAGCCGGAGTCTCAAATATTTCTGACCCTAAATTACCACTCAACCATTTTAGAAGGAATCCCACTGCCCCATCGAAATACTCTTCATATTTCCAATGCCTAGAATTATACAGAATGATAGTCCACTCTTTAGGATCAGAAAATATTTTCCAATACAACACATCGCCATTATCAGTTACTGCAAAAGGATACAATCCCTCTGGCGAGGGATAGACATCATGAGCCAAATTCTTAGTTTTCTTCAGTTTTTTGTAAGCGTTGAGAATTTCCTGTACATGCTGGAAGTAGTCGTATCCTTCTAGTTTAGAAAATGGATTTAGGAGATAGAGAAATCCACCAAAACTCCCTGAGCCATATTTAGCAATTAGCGATTTATAATCACTGGGCAGCTCCTTGCCAATTTTCCTCTCAACCTCCACCCAATCACCAGGAGTTTCATTTGGACTTGCTGGAGATGGTGATATTTTTATTAAAGTCTCAATCGTCATATCTATTTCTCATTGGTCAAAGTTTTATTAACCCTAAAACCATTACTTCCTCTAGCCTGTATTTGAATCGGGGGAGATGGGGTCAGGGGAGATGGGGTCAGGTCTTTCTTTTTGCCTCATCGAAATATCGTATCACCCGACTAACCCGAGAGTAATGCAACCCAAAATATCGCCCTATTTCCTCCATACTATATCCACCACTTCGATAGGCCTGAGTTATCGCTGTATTTCTATCGGGGTACTTCTTTTTATAATATTCCAGGCGCTTTGGAGGTATTCGCTTCTGGGTTGCAGGGATTTCGCTCAGCGTGGTGTCTGATGGTATTTTTCGTTGCATTTCGACAACAAATTTATCGGTGCCCAGGAAAATCTGGCTTTTTAGTTGCTCCCACGGTGAGGGCAGATTCTTACCTTCTGCGACAAAAGCCTTATAGCGCGCTATTGCCGTTTTCCTTTGCTTGGCAAACGCCGACAAAATCCAATCTACGTGCAGCCACGCGGGTACGCTTATTTGGCCTGCTGTTGCGCGGTAACTGCTCCAGGGCCAATCTTTGGCCGCTCTCACCATTCTAGCCCTAACGGGATTCAGAACGATATAACCAGCCAGCTCTAGTAGATACGATTCTTTTTGCACCAATATCGCTTTGTAGCGACCTTGAAAAACATGTCCAACACGACCGTACTGCTGATTGAATCGTTGCGTATAGACACCATTCAAATGCCGCATGCCCTTCGACAAATTTTGTTCCGGGGTTTCTACTAACAAATGGTAATGATTATCCATTAAACAATAGGCATGGATAATCCAATTAAAACGGTCGCAGACTTCAGCGAGCACAGTATAAAACTGTGCCCTATCGGTATCATCACGATAGATGTTTTCCTGTGCGTTTCCTCGCGAGGTCACGTGATAAAGCGCACCAAAAAATTCGATTCGGAGTGGTCTGGCCATTCACCTACTCTAGCACGATAATCCTGGAAAGGCAAAAGACAAGACCTGACCCCTTTTTTTACTTTTTTTCTCACAGTCCCCAGAAAACTGGCTTGTGATGCGATCAATTAGGGTGACATTTTCCTTAAAGAAGCAGTATTGGGGTATGACCCCTATATCCGTTGGCTCGGTTAACGGGGCTTGGGGAGGGTGTTCACTTCTATTTTAACTACACTTGCTTGACAGGAAATTTGTCTATAAACCTTTTAATACTTTTAACTAGCCCCTGCTTGTTACTCTTATCAAAGTGAAAGTTTATTTCATATTCGCTATCACCATCTTCACCATAAACAAAGCTTTCACCTTTAGGGTGAAAATTAAAATCACATATCACAGTAAATATTTTACTATCCCCCTCATATTTAAACCTTAACTCATTCTCCATAAAATCAATCGACAAATTACCCCGGCAATTATTATCTATGGAATCTACCCACTCGTAAAGCTCATTTAGTTCTGTAGTGAGCAAGCAATGATCTATAGCCGACCAAGTATAATTTTCATCGCTCGCATCTATTTTTATAGTTAACCAATTTGCATCATAAAACTCTTTCGCGTTTTCAAACTCATAGCCAATCACATCTAACGCAAAGCTCTTTTTTCCCTCAACAATTTTCATTATCACCTTCCAGGCTTAATGGTAATAATCACCATCGTCTTCGGATCCACAATAGCTTCCAAACCTCTATAAAGGAAACCCACGGTACCGTTTCTCGAATCAAATTTGAATCCATCATTAAATATTTTTGCAACATCATTTAATTTATTGAAACCAAGATCTCAGGTCCTAGGGTGCTTCAATCTCATGATAGCGTGACTAGATGGCTTATAACCAGTTTTAGCAAAGGCATTAAAAATCTCATTGTGGGTTAAATCCTTCAAACCCCTATTTTGCACTAGGCCCCTAAATTTAATTTTCGGAAAAAAGGCAGTAACATTCGGCGTGCAGAAAATATTCGTGTTATGGACTAAATATCCAGCATCACCCACGTGAAAAGTATGAAACTCTTCGACGGTTAAATTAAAGACCTTTTCTGCTCTAACAACTATTTCAGCATTGTTTATTCGAACAGGCTTGTTTTCTACGATAACTAAAGCTTCGTTACCAGATTTTAGATCTTTTGCATTAACCCACTCCCCATTGACATAGAATGGATGATCACCAGTAGTTGTTATTACTTCTCCGTTATCGAAACTTATGATAAAAAGCTCATACTCCTTATCGCCCTGAATCAGGTGAGTCACGACCTTTAGCTCGCGCTCTCCTGTTTTAGGGTTGGTGGCCCAAACAAAATCACCTATAACAATATCTTCTATCGGAACGAGGTCATCATTAGTATGAACAAGCGTTCCAAATGAGAAACTGTTCCTTGAACAACCAGCAGTTCTATAAGCATCAGAAAAACGCTTACCAAAAAGACCAATTACTTTTCCGGCACCACTACCCATCAGATTAAACAGGATTACGGATCCAAGCTTTTTCGCTGTAAGTTCTTCTTCACCAGTAGCGAAATCCAGCAAACTCAATCCGGTGTCTATTACACTTAGGGTAGTAAGTATTCCGTTTATGGTGGAAGCTGCACTGAGCGACGTTAAGCTAAACTTCCCACTCGGATCAATATTGTTTACCGGGTCAAGATTAGCGTATGCGTATTTGTGCAAAGATACTGGATCATTCTCATACCCCAAGAACGAATCCATTGAGGTAAAGCGCCCAACACTCGGATCATAATATCTGGCACGCAGGTAGTAGTTACCTAACGCAGCATCGTATTGCTCGCCGGTATAGAGATAACTGTTCTCAGTCGTACCGGTCTGATCCAGGATCGTGCCATACGCATTATAAAGATACGTATCAGTGATGTTGCCAGAGCTGTCTGTCAAAGAGCGCGTGGAGCCAAGTCCATTGTAATGATAATAGCTGATGTTGGCGGCTCTGTCTTGGCTGATGAGGTCATCGCCGTGGGTATAGATGACCTGGGTTTGATTTTGTTCATCGGTTTCGTGGATCACCTGAGCGTAGGCCTGGTTTTTATCCACTACGTAGTTTGTGAGGGTGTTGTTGTCGCTCTTTTGGCTTCTCAGGCCATCGATGTCGTATTGGTAGCTCACCTGGCTGGTTTGGCTGCCATTATCGGTGGTGGTGACCATGATGAGTTTGTTTCTGGCATCGTAGCTGTTGGTGGTGATGCGTTGATCAATGCTGGTGGTTATTTGGCTGCCGTTTTCGTCGTAGGTGTAGCTTTCACCCCCGGCGCTGAGCAGGCGATCGTTGTTGTCATAGCTGTAAGCGGTGTGTACGCCGTTTTCGATGCTGTAGGTGCGGTTGCCCACCGGGTCGTATTCATAGTGGTTGGTGATGTTGCCTAAGCCGGGATCGTTAATGGTTTCATCGGTTAGACGGTACAGGGCATCGTATTGGTAGTCGGTAGTGCGGCCGTTGTTGTCGTTGATGCGTTGAGCGACGGGGTCAGGAGCGACGGGGTCAGGTCTTGCTTTTTGCATTATCGAAATATCGTATCACCCGACTAACCCGAGAGCACTTCGATAGGCTTGAGTTATCGTTGTGTTTCTATCGGATATCATCACGATAGATATTTTCCTGTGCGTTTCCTCGCGAGGTCACGTGATAAAGCGTACCAGCAAATTCGATTCGGAGTGGCCTGGCCATTCACCTACTCTAGTACGGCAATCATGGAAAGGCAAAATACAAATAGAGTAGAGAGCAGCATACCACTATATACATAGCGTTTATGCAGCTCCCCCTCATCAAACCGTACGTGCGCTTTTCCCGCATACGGCTTTCCGATATCCTTCATC
>Ga0316204_10002975_pt1 | contig 35919 bp, 30 predicted proteins | sample 6monrhotite_MG_2_FD_205661 | JGI IMG/M metagenome (GOLD analysis project Ga0316204, IMG submission 205661) | Microbial mat bacterial communities from mineral coupon in-situ incubated in ocean water Damariscotta River, Maine, United States -... | ecosystem: Environmental > Aquatic > Marine >... | reverse complement strand
ATACATCCGGGGATAAAGCCGGAGCAGGTTTAAGCGGGTTGTTTTCACAGCAAGTCGCTGTTGAATTGCCCATAATGTTGTTATTGGGCTACGGCGCATTACGTTTAATGAATGTGCTGTTTAATGAACTGAGAGATGCTATTTTTTCCAGGGTACGATTCCGTGCCATGCGTAATATTTCCATGAAAGTGGTGAAGCATTTATATGATCTGTCACTCAACTTCCATCTTGAAAGAAAAACTGGCGGAATTTCAAGGGATCTTGAACGAGGCGCGCGTAGTCTTTCATCAATCCTGAATTATCTTACTTTTAATATTATTCCAACCCTGACAGAGTTTGTACTGGTCGCGGTTATTTTATTTAGTCAATATGATGTGCAATTTGCGCTAATAACATTTGGCACCGTGGTTATTTATCTGGCTTATACCATGGCTCTCACGGAATGGCGCATGCATTTTCGTCATGAAATGAACGCTCATGATTCAGAGGCCAATTCAAGGGCTGTTGATGGTTTAATTAATTATGAAACCGTTAAATATTTTAATAATGAAGAGTATGAACTCAAGCGTTATAACGATACCTTTGAAAAGTGGGAAGATGCTGCGGTAAAAAGCACGAGCTCAATGGCGTTATTAAATTTTGGACAGGGTGCGATCATCGCAATCGGTGTAACCATAGTGATGATTTTTGCTGCTCAGGGAGTTGTTGATGGTGAAATGAGCCTGGGTGATCTGGTACTGGTTAATGCCATGATGTTGCAGTTGTTTATACCTTTAGGTTTTCTGGGAATCATTTACCGATCTATGAAGCATGCACTGGCAGACATGGACTTAATGTTTAAGCTGCTAGACAAACCACCACAAATTCAGGATGCTGAGCATGCAAAGCAGTTACATGTTAGCAAAGCTAATGTTACCTTTAAAAATATTCAGTTTGCTTATAATGAAGAAAGACAAATATTACATGATTTGAGTTTTAGTATTCCCAGCGGACACAAAGTGGCAGTGGTTGGGCCGTCCGGTGCAGGTAAGTCAACACTGGCAAGATTACTGTTTCGATTTTACGATGTAGGTGAAGGCGAAATACTCATTGATGAACAGGATATCCGAGAAGTAAGTCAGGCCAGCCTCAGACAACATATTGGTATAGTGCCTCAGGATACAGTGTTATTTAACGAGAGCATATATCATAATATTCAATATGCTCGCCCAGATGCAACCGAGGGCGAAGTGCGTCGAGCAGCAAAACTGGCTAATATTGATAAATTTATAGAGGCCTTACCTGAAGGCTACCAGACAGTTGTGGGCGAGCGCGGCCTTAAACTTTCAGGTGGTGAGAAACAACGTGTCGCCATTGCGCGGGTTATCCTGAAAAACCCAAGAATACTCATCTTCGATGAAGCGACTTCATCGTTAGATTCTCACTCTGAACAGGTGATTCTGAAATCCCTAAAAGAGGTTGCAGAAGAACACACCACGCTGGTGATTGCACATCGTTTATCTACCATTGTTGATGCAAATAATATTATCGTACTGCAGCAGGGTAAAATCGCAGAGCAGGGCACGCATCAGGCGCTTCTGCATAAAGGTGGGCTTTATTCCAGCCTGTGGAAAATGCAGCAGGACGAAGAGTCATCGCTTGGAGATTAAGCTTTGAAATATTGGCTACACAGGCGCAGAGAAAAGCGTATAACTATTTTTTTCTGGTGTTTTTTTTAACCACTAGAAAAAATAGTTAATGCCTAAACTGATAAATTCCAGGTCGTCATCAATTTCAGTATATTCAAACTCCATTAAGCCTCCCGCTGCCCAGAATCCAACACCAAAACCAAAAGACAGTTCCAGGTCATCATTGTTACCATAGTCTATATCGGTAAATCCTATTTTGGCTTTTAATTTTACTTCTGTATTTGAGCGAAATGCGGCAAATACCGAGAGGGTGTCAACTTCCCAGTCATTACCTGAAGGGGTATCTCCGTCGATGAAGGTTCGGGTTAGCTCTACTTCAGTGGACAGGTATTTATTATTACGATATCCCACATCTGCGCCTAAATTAATAGCACTATCAGCTGCTCCGTCTGTATCCATGAAACCGCCCTTAATGCCGAAGTACCAGGGGGTGCTTTTTCCAGCGGCTTCAACATAGGTGCTAACAGGTGATAGAGCAATCAGTATTATCAGCAAAACTTTTTTCATGTGGACTCCATTAGAGTATCGATGTTTTTAATTTTACGCATATTTTAGGGGATTATTCGAGGTTAAGATTTGAACTGCATCTAGGTATTTGTTATGGATTGTTTAAGGGGCATTGGTGGGTAGAGTAAATATTTGTATTTATTATACTTAACCAGTGTTGATTTAAATTCTCGCTATACCAGCTTGAAACATCAGGCGCTACTGGAGGTGTATTTTCTAACCAGTCGGTTAATTTTTCTGCCAGCGCATCACTACTACCACTTTTATAGCGATACTCAGCAGGGTATTGTTCTTTGTAGCAAAGATCATCTGGTACCAGAGGGCTACAACCCGCACTAACCGCCTCCAGTACTGATAAGCCCTGGAATTCATGTATAGCTGTGCTAATAACAATTGATGCCTGAGATAAGTACTTCAGATAGTCTTGTCTTGAAACTTTCTTATTAACGAAAATCCTATTACCGAATTGTTGTTCAATTTGCAACAGTGGCGCAGGTGTTTTTAAAGGTCTATCGCCGAGTAAGGCCAGTTTAAAATCACAATTGTGTTTTTTAAGCTTCAATAATGCTTCGACAAAAACCTCCGGCGCTTTGTCATATTCCCAACGGTGATTCCAGAGAATTAATTTTTCTTCCCTTTTGTGTTTTGTTGTTACAGGATTAATTGCCACAGGTAATATATTGCTTTTACTCTTAAGTCTGGTGACAATATTATCTGGAACTTCATCCGGTAATTTTTTAAGTAGTTGATCTACACCGTTTAAAAATGAATCGCGATTATAAACAGAGTTAAATACCAGACTGTTTGCAGCGAGCGCACCATAAAGTTGTACCATCTGTGGGTCAATGGACTCATGTTGCTGTTGACTTGCTGGGTATGCAAACTGGTTTTCATGGAAATAATAAATACAGTTTGTAGTTGCAAGTTGCGGGTGAAGGCCTTTGAGTGTGGCCAGATCCACCATTGAGGTTGCCAGAATTAAATCAGGAATTTCTGTGGGCAGTGTATCTAACCACGACAGTGGGTTACCACGAATTCGCCAGCGAAAATGCCTGCCGGGTAACTCAAGTCGTTGCCAGTTAAATTCATTAAAGGTTTCTACTAACCAGTCTGCCCATGCTGCGTGGCTAGCGGAGCGATAGGCGGAGAGTAACCAGATGGTGGGTTTGGTTTGCATGTTTTAAACGCATTTCTATGTAGGGTGAGCTTGCTTTTTTGCACACCCTACAAACTCTATGTGTCCTGCGCCAGAATGGTTTGACCGATTTCTTTGCAGTCATTACTCATGGCATATAAATAGGCCTCCATAACATCATCCGCTGCAGGCAGTGAATCAGGGTTTTCCCCTGGAAATGCCTTAACTCTCATCTGTGTGCGAACAGCTCCAGGGTTAATTGCATTTACCTGTACGGAACCTTCTTCAGTATCCATTTCATCAGCAAGAATTTTCATAAAACTGGTGATGGCATCCTTTGAAATGCCATATGCTCCCCAGTAAGCATGTGACTTATCATCATTTGTGAAAATGATTTTAGATTCGGCTGTGCTGCGTAACAATGGAAGTAATGCCTGGGTCATAACAAAAGGTGCATTTAAATTCACCTGCATAACTTTATACCAGAGCTCAATATCATGCTGCTGGATGGGTGTGGTTACCCCTAGCGTAGCAGCACTGTGTAATAAACCATCCAGTCTACCAAACTGCTCTTTTAAGGTGTCCGCCAGATCTTCGTAATCTTTGGGAGTAGCACCTTCCAGATTTAGAGGGTAAATCGCAGGCTCAGGGTGACCAGCATTAATTATCTGATCATAGGTGTTTTCCAGTTTTTTAGTGGTACGGCCCAATAATACAATGGTGGCTCCAAAAGCGGCATAGGCTTTTGCTGCAGCCTGTCCCAGGCCATCACCTGCGCCGGTGATCAGAATCACTTTGTCTTTCAGAAAATCCTGTGGTGGCTGATATTGCATAGTTATCTCAATAATTTTGTGTTTAATCAACGGGTGATTAAATTGTTAATGACTGTCTGCGCACATTTTACACCAGAGCGTAGTGCTCCTTCGAGTGTTGAGGGCAGTCCGGGCTGATTATTTTCTTCAATATAGACATAATCTCCACATAAGTTGAGATTGCTCAAACGGGTTTTTATACCGGGCCTGTGCTGGTCTACATTCGGGTGGCACTGAAACGTTGCCCGTTTTTCGATAATGAGTTTACTGTCGAGAAGATCTGGCAGTGCAGGAATTATTTGTTTTAGCTCACTCAATATCTGCTTACACATGGCCTCCTGTGACATGTTTAAATGATTTCCCTGCGCGCTAATTACCACAGCCAGTACATGACTATGGCCACAGTCTGATTTCTCAAATACCCATTCTGCCACGCCATTAATTATACCGGTCATGACCGCGGGTAAACTGACGGGTGCTTCAAATTCCAGATATAAGGTTGTTATAGGTTCAAACTGTAAACCTTTAAGTTGCTGAGAAATTTTTCTGGTAGCTTCTATATCGCCTAATAATTTTGCGCTAACAGTGGGTGGTGTAGCAAGTATTACCTGATCAAAGAAGAGTTGTTGCTGATTTACTGTAATGCTCTTAACCTGTGAGTTTTCAATGTGCAGCTTGCTGACTTTGCTACGCGTCTGGATACTTCCACCGCGCTGTAAAATAAACTGTTCTGCCAGATCTGGGAACACCTGGTCTAAATCGGTTGTGGTCAGGAGTAAATCAGTGTGCTCCGCGGGTGCATTAAAGGTTTGTTGCAAAACACTTTGAAAAGCTTTTGCAGAAGCTTGCCGGGGATGAGTGGTTAATGCAGCAAGGCAAACGGGTTCGAGTAAATTTCTGACATAAACTTGCGGTAAATTCGCACTGGCTAGCCAGCTGCTAACGGTTAAATCATTTTCGATGTGAGTGTTTAATAAACGATTAAACTGTAACACTACCTTCATCTTTTCGATAAAAGTGAGTTGTGGTATTTTTAAAACACCAAACAGTAAGTGCAATGGGGCAGGGAAAGTGGGCAACTGTAAATCGAAGCTTGTTTGGCCTGTTTGCGCATCTATCATTAAAATGCGATGGGGAATGCGTTTAAACAGGGAGCTGATATCCGCCTGCATGATGTTTAGTAGTGACAGCATTTGCTGATAGGCCCCAATCATTAAGTGCTGGCCGTTGTCCAGTGTCATACCATTCCACTCAATACTTCTTGCTCGCCCACCCAGCTGGGGAGAGGACTCAAATACACTCACCTGGTAACCCTGCCTGGAAAGCTCAAGCGCCGCCGCAAGCCCCGACCAGCCTCCACCAATTACTGCAATACGCTGTTTGTTGTTTGCTGGCATTTAAGCGTGCTGGCGTAAATATTGTTTATAACGTTTTTTTTCACGGAGAGATGCGCGCCAGGCTAGCCAGAGTTTTCGTGTTGGAGTAAGTTTGATACGTTGTTCTAATACGCGAAAGCCATCATCTTCAATTTCATCGAGTAATGACTGGTAGATTTCAGCCATAATCAGCCCGGTGCGTTGGCTAAAACGATCCTCTTCAGGCAGTTTATTATAAGCTTTCTGGTAGTACTCCCGTGCTCGCTCAGCCTGGTATTTAAACAGTGCCTGCACTTTGTCACTGGTGACAGGATGCAACAGGTCTTGCTGAGTGACTGAAAACTTTTCCATTTCATCCTGAGGCAGGTAAACTCTACCTCTTTCAGCATCTTCACGTACATCACGTAAAATATTGGTCAGTTGAAATGCCATGCCCAGGTCATGGGCGTATTTTAAGGTGTCGCGATTTTTAAAACCGAATATCTCTGCAGACAGCAGCCCTACAACACTGGCCGCTCGATAACAGTAAAGGGATAATTCTTTGAAAGATGGGTATTGATGAATATCCAGATCCATTTCCATGCCATCAATGATTTCCAGCAGGTATTCCTCAGCCAGGTTAAAGTCTTCCAGTAAGGCATATAGCGCCTGGGTGACAGGGTGAGTTGCTTTACCCTGGTACATTTGTGCGACTTCTTCTCGCCACCAGTTTAAGGTGGTTCTCGCAACGCTTTGGTCATGGCATTCATCAACCACATCATCAACCTCACGGCAGAATGCGTAAAGTGCTGTGATAGCACGTCGCTTGAGCTCTGGTAGAAAACGAAAGCTGGAATAGAAGCTTGAGCCACTAGCGGCAGCTTTATTCTGGCAATATTGATCAGGGGTCATAGCTAGAGTGGGTTGGTCTGGTTGCTTTTCTGTGGGGTGAATTTTGAACTAAAGCTACAAATAAGGCAAAGGTGTATTTAAAAATAGTGCTTATGAGTTGTAAGCGGTGAAAACCTGGTGCCTGGCAACCCTGGCAGGCCATAGTTTGTATGCCGGTAGAAACCTGGTTTCTACCGTTGGATTTAGCCTGATACAGCGCTTTGTGCTCTATAAAGAAGCTCCAGTGTTCGTCTTTATGGGGTGTGTGAGTACCAGCACCGATGTTGACTGAAACATAGGGCAGATGATGGTTTGAGGCTGCGGGTATTTTTAAGTTCTGTACATCATCACAGCTTTTATCTGCGATTTCCAAAAGTTGATTTTCAGTGGTTTCTGGTAATATCATCACAAACTCTTCTCCACCATAACGCGCCAGTGTATCAGTGGAACGTTTGGCATTTGCAGATAGCGATAGGGCGATTTCTCTTAGTGCCTGATCATCCTTTAGATGGCCATATTTGTCATTTTATATAGATTTGAATATTAATGCGGAGATCAGAATTAGAGTATTATTTTTTCTAATTAAGATTTTTGATTACCTGGGAAGGTTGATAATCTGTGATCTGTGCGAATTGATGAGTTAGCACTGTTTTTTACTGGAGAGTTAAGCGGCAGAGCCTTAAAAAATAAGGCCTGCCTGGATTAAATTAAACCTTATGAATTTACTTTTCTTCTGTTACTGGTGTCTCAGTAGTCTTGTCTGAATCTATTGCGTCAGGGGTTTTCGGCTTGCCAGTTGCGGGTGTTGCACGAATTGCAGCAATAACTTCATCGGTGATATCTATTTCAGGGTCAAACCAGATCATAGAGTTATTAGAGCTTAGTACAACTTTGGCGCCTCGTTTGCTGGCAATTTCTTCCGCAATAGGTTTAACATTATTACGCAATTGTAAAATCAGTGCGGCTCTGTATTGCTGAGCTTTTTGAGTCGCAATGGCTTTAGCCTGCTGCATCTTCTGATTAGCCTGAAGCGTTAATTTTTCAAGATTTTCTTTATCAGCTTTAGATGGCTTTTTACCCAACTTGTCTTTTTCTACAATCAGTTGCTCATTCAGCTTTGTTGAAATTGTGGCTAATTGTGTATTTAGCTCCTGATTAGCACTTTCTATTTGCTGCTGAATGGTAGCTGCCTGTCCAGTGGCCTGGGCAATTGCATCAAGATCCAGAACTACTGAACTGGGAGAAGCCTGAAATTTATCACATCCGCTCAGGCCTAAAAGTGAAATAGTGAATATGAGAGATGTTAAAGTTTTAGACATGATTCTAAAGTCCTTATTAGTCGCAGGTAATTAGGGTTTGAGATATCGCAGGACTATACCATGTCTATTCTAATATTTTGATATTTAAGATAAAAATTGTCGAGTAATTAAAACTCTATCGCAATAATACTTTCTGGTATCAGGCTGATAAGTGAAGAATTTAAAACTCATATATCGGCGATGATGAAACTGATCAAAGTCTGGAGATAGTTTCCGAATATGTTTAAAAAGTCATATATTTCAATTGCTTAGCATGTATTCGAAGATGAATTTATAAGATTGACTGAGCTTTGTGTTTTCGGCAAAAAGTCATATATTGGACTAAAATGATACACAGGTCTGTAAACCAGAATAGTGATAGTCACAGGATTTACAGGTCTGGCTAGAAGTTCTTGTGGAATTAATTAATGAATAAACTGGTATATCAGTATTCACCCAGTGAGGTTGAAACTGCATTAAATGTGCTTAATAAGGCAATTGAAAATCATCGTATCTGGTTTGATAGCTTACATACTTCAATGTTATGTGATCAGCCATTTGGTCAAGATATTTTTCATAAAGCCGCTCATACTCAATGTCAGTTTGGTAAATGGTATTACGGGGAAGTGAGTGACTCGATTAAATGTATTGATGAGTTTACCAGGCTAGAACCTGTGCATAAATATATGCATGACCATGCACGAACTCTGGTTGAAACTTTTAGTGAGAATAAAACTGTTGAGCTTTCGCAGTATCAGGCTTTTTTATCCAATCAACATCATTTGATTGATTTATTAACCAGCCTACGAGACGTACTTGTCCAGCATGAACATTGTTTTGATGCGCTCACTGGTGCGGTAAATCGAAAATCAATCTCGTTATTACTGGAACGGTCTTTTGAGAATTTACAACGTTACCGGCAGAAGTATAGTGTTGCCATGCTGGATGTAGACCATTTTAAAAACATTAATGACCAGTTTGGCCATGTGGTTGGCGATCAGGTGCTTAAGCATATTTCTATTTTTTTCCGCGAATCGTTAAGAAAAAGTGACTGTATAGGTCGTTATGGTGGAGAGGAATTTCTTATTCTGTTACCAGAAACGTCACATTCTGAAGCGGTGAAATTGATGGAAAAGGCCAGAGCTGAATTAGCAGCTAAAGAGATTATGGCAGGTAACTCTTCGATTAATGTCACAGTATCAATTGGGGTGTCAGAAGTAACTCACACGGATGAAGATGCCTGGTTGGCAGTTCAACGTGCAGATAGTTCGATGTATCAGGCAAAATCATCAGGTCGCAATTGTGTTAAGTGAATTTTTTATCTTTTCAGGAATATAAGTTTAATGTCAGATATCTATGTAGGTAGACAGCCCATATACAATGTCAATCTTGGTATACATGGTTATGAGCTATTATTTAGAACGGGTAAAAATAATGCCGCTGCAATGGGGGATCTTAGTGCTGATGGAGCTACGTCAACCACTATAATTAACAGTTTTCTGGAGATTGGTCTTGAAAAACTGGTGGGTGATAGACTGGCTTTTATTAATCTGACAGAACAGTTTTTGATGGATGAAGATGCCCTGCCTATTTCACCAAAGCAGGTTGTACTGGAAATTTTAGAAGATATTCCTATAACCGCTAAACTTATAATGGCAGTAGAGCGTTTAAAGAAAAAGGGTTTTACTGTTGCGCTGGATGATTATATTTATAACCCAAAACATAAACCCATTGTTTCTCTTGCGGATGTGATTAAAATTGACATTATGCAACTGGATCGTGAAACATTGGTAGAACATGTTAAAGCGCTAAAAAAATATAAAGCATTATTATTGGCAGAAAAAGTAGAAACACTGGATGAATTTGAGTTCTGCCGTGATTTGGGTTTTGATTATTTTCAGGGATATTTTCTGAGTCGACCCCGTATTATTAAAAGCAAGAGTATGCCATCGAATAAATTGGCGGTACTTAATTTACTTGCAGTGTTAAATAATCCTTCAGCCGATGTTGAAGAGCTGGAAGAAGCGATTAGTTTTGATGTCTCAATGAGTTATAAAATACTCAAGCTGCTTAATTCAGCCTTTTTTAATTTTGATAATAAGGTTGAATCCATAAAACATGCCATAGTGATACTGGGACGTAACCAACTGCGTAGTTGGGCATCTATGATGGCAATGGCAAAAATGGATGATAGACCATCTGAGATGATTCATCTTGCGATGACACGAGCCAAAATGTGTGAGTTACTGGCAGAGCAGGCAAATCTCGGTTCGCTTGAGGCATATTTTACTGCGGGTTTATTTTCGGCTCTGGATATTTTAATGGAACGGGAAATCAGTGAACTGATTGAACCATTACCACTAAGTGAGGATGTGGTTGCTGCATTATTGTCGAGAGAAGGTGTTATGGGTGAAGCGCTAAATTGTGCCATTGATTATGAAATGTCGAATCTGGATGTTGTTCACTTTCAGAATCTGGATAAACAGGAAATGTTTGTTGCTCAGGTAGAGGCGATTAGTTGGGCAAATATGGTGGTTGATACCTTATAAGAAAAAAGAAAAATCAAAAATATATGTTCAGTTCTTCGCAGGCATACAAAAATATGCGTACATTTTCTTTTTATTATAAGGTTCTGAGCGGTCTGGCTTTTATTAATCGCTCAGGTCACCGGTGTCTTTCGGTAGATGCACGGATACCAGTACAGTAAAAATCACCACCAGCACACCTAGAGAAATCATAGTAATAACAGGGCCTATGCCTGCACCTGCAACAACTGCATAAATTCCTGAGGCGATCAACATCGCGAGGTTTTCAAAGAAGTTTTGTACCGCTACTGCGCCACCAGAGCCAATGGTTAAATGCCCGATTTCCTGTAACGCTGCATTAATCGGCACTACAAATAATCCGCCGCAGACACCCGCTAGAAATAAACCCAGTCTTGCAGCCCATATCGTATCGAGAGTTGAGAGCACAATAATGACCAGTCCCATTGCATAAGCCGCCATTCGTGCTCGTCTGAGGTAAGCCATAGGGATAAGTCTAGGTACGAGTATTGATCCAACCGCAATGCCGATAGCCACGAACATGGTTAGCAGTGCAATATCTGTAGTTGAATCGATAAATAAAACAATCGGAGCCCAGGCAATGAGCAGTACACGTAAAACGGTTGCAGCAGCCCAGAACAGGCTGACACCGAGAGTCGCAAAACGCGCTCTTGGAGTTTGTAATAAGCCGTGCATTTGCGTATAGAATGTTTTTAGTGAGTGTAATATCTCTTTGCTGGAAAAATTATTTGATGCGTTTTGTTTAACAATCAGTTTGTGTTGAATGCTTCGGGCAATGGCGGCGGAAGTTAGATATAAAAATATCACTAATACCAGTGCCATAAAAACAGAAAACTCAGCCAGTATCGCACCGACTAATGTGCCACTGAGTATCGCCAGAATGGTTGAACCTTCTATCCATCCATTGGCTTTAACCAGTGTGTCCTTATCTACCAGTTCCGGTAAAATTCCATACTTTGCAGGGCTGTACATAGCTGCACCTAAACCAATGACCGCATAGGCGATAATCGGTTCCAGATGCAGTATTAACATGCCTGCGCCGAGAGCTTTAATCAGGTTAGAAGAAAACATGACTTTACGTTTAGGGCGTGTGTCAGCATAACTTCCAACCCATGGCGCGAAGATGACATAGGCGACGAGAAAAGCGGCTTGCAAAGCGGGGATATACCAGCCTGCAAGATTCATTTTTTGCATCAACAGGGTAATTGCCGTAAATAACACCGCGTTATCAGCGAATGCAGTTAAAAATTGTGCGCCCAGCACTTTGATCATGTCACGTTTAGAATTCATTACTTCGCTCTGGCTCATAATCTAACTTCCTGTCGACTTATTTAATTTTTCAGCACTCACATAATCTATTTTGCCGGTGCCCAGTACTGGCATTTTCTTGACTGACACAATTTGTCGGGGCACTGAAAGTTCGCCTACACCATCATTTTTAGCCTGTGTAAGTAACTCAGAGCGTTGTGCGTTTTCAATTTCTGTTAATAATAAAATCTGTTCGCCTTTTCTATCATCGGGTATGGCAATGGCGGCGTGTAAAGCATCTGGCCAAACTTTACTGGCCAGAACTTCTACGCTGGTTAGTGAAACCATTTCACCGGCAATTTTTGCGAAACGTTTCGCTCTGCCGCAGATACGAACAAAACCTTCGCTATCAATGGTGACTATGTCGCCTGTGTCATACCAGCCTGCACCTAGTTCAGTTTTTGGTGGTACCAGCACGCCAGGCTTATCATTTAATAAATAGCCCATCATAATATTTGGGCCGCGAACCTGTAAGCGTTGTCCTTCTTCCAGTCCGGGAATATTTAATAAACGATAATCAATGCCTGCCATTAAACGCCCTACAGTGCCCGGGCGATTGTCCATGGGGGTGTTTCCGGCAATTACCGGGCTGGTTTCAGTTGCACCATATCCTTCAAAAATTCTCACACCAAACTTATCCTGCCAGATAGTACGCACTTCGGCCTGTAGTTTCTCGGCACCCGCAAATACATAACGTAAACTATAAAAGTCATAGGCATCAGCAAAGCGTGCGTAACCGGCGAGGAAGGTATTTGTACCAAATAAAATTGTTGCGTTAATGTCATAGGCCACTTCAGGGACTACACGATAATGCAGTGGCGAAGGATAAAAGAAAACTTTCACACCGGATGTTAATGGCATGATCATACCTGCAGTCATACCAAATGAATGAAACAGGGGCAGTGCATTAAGTGCAACATCGCTGCTGTTAAAATCAATACGTGATACCAGTTGCTGTATATTGGATAATAAATTTTGATGAGAAAGCACAACCCCTTTAGGAGTACCTTCTGAGCCCGAGGTAAATAAAACCACGGCGCGATCATCAGGTTTTGATTTTGATTGTTTGCGAACTAAAAAATCAAAACGGCTCATCCAGAATCCATTTAGCTTTGCGAACAAGCTTATGTTTTTTGCCAGATCTTCCAGGTAAATCAACTCTACCTGTTTACCCAGTGTGTCTAGCGCATCAGTCAGTTTTGCCTGTTGAATAAATTTTCGTGAAGTAATAACTTTATTTAAAACGGCAGTTTCACAGGCTGAGATCATACCCTGTGCACCGACGGTGTAGTTAAGCATGGCAGGTGTGCGACCGGTAATCTGTAATCCCCAGAAGGTTGCGACGGTTGCCAGTGTGCTGGGTAATAAAACTCCGACGGTTTCGTTCTGGTCTGTGCATCTGCTTATTTGTTTACCCAGCACCAGTGATTTTGTGATTAGTGCATTGTAATTTAGTGGTGCGCGATTAATATCTTCCGCGACCAGATGTTTACCGCCGTGGATTGTTCTTGCTTCAAGCAATCGATCAACCAGTGTTTGTTGACGATTGGAAGTTGCAAACATTAAATCTGACATCAGGTCTGATAATAAACGGCCTGCCTGAGTCCGGCGTTTTCTTCCGCGTAATTCGGGATCAACATAAAGTGAGCGGGGAGGCTGTACGCTAAGGGTGATTTTAGGAAACCAGCGAAGTTGTACACGACCACGTAATCTTGAAAAAGGTGTGTATTGTGCACCATCAATTCTTACGGGTAATACTGTCGCTTTAGATTTATCCGCGACCAGGCCCGGGCCATGGTAAATTTTCATTAATGAGCCGGTAACTGTAATGCGCCCCTCGGGGAATATAACCACACAGCCACCTTGCTCAACACGGCGAATTAATGACCTGATGGATAAAGGGTTGGTTGGATCTAATGGAAAAAGATCACAGATGCTAGAGGCAATTTTTCCGATCCAGCTATTGGCGATATGCGTGTTGATTGCAAATGTCACAGGTATGGGCAAAAACGCATAAAAAAGTACCGCATCAAGAAACGAAGTATGATTGGACACTACCAGAGTGCGTTGATCTACCAGTTTCAGGTATTCAGCGCCATTGACATCAACGCGGTAAGTTAAACGTAAGATTACCCGTAACAGGGCTTTAAATAGAGAGCTCAACATGCTGGAGTCCTTTTGTTTTGTTTTGTTTTTGTGTGTTGAGATAATGGGGAATATATTAGTTTAAATAAACCATTTCAAGTATTGTCTATATTTATTTGTTATTAAGTATAATATTAATATACTATATTTATGGTAATTTTTTGTGCTAAACATTGCTGTGTAGTATACCGCTGATGCACTAAGCAAATATTTGTGTTCATTTGCGTTGAGTTGCGTTTTCTTTTAAATGTTTAATCTTCTGCTCAGATGTTCTACGCAAAGGCACAAATGCCTGTAAATCCCATGGACGTAGAGCCAGCATAAAGCCAATATTGTGGCGTTTCTCAAGTGGTAGTGATGCATCCTGTCGGTGTAACTCGGTGAACTCATTGGCCAGTGCGTTAATCTTGTTAATTAACACCTGCGCTGAAGAGTCGCCTAACAGCCCAAACAGAAACTTACGTTGCTCACAATCACCATTAAAGCGCGATTTTAAAAACTGTGACTGAATCTGTTCTTCAAACAGGGTTTCAATAGGGCCGTTTTTTAACCAGCTGAACCCTTCGTCGATGCGCAGTTTGATACGATTATTCGGTAGCAGATCAATAATTTTTAATTTATCCAGCTTGGCAAGGTAACGAATGCATTCGGTTTCAGTGATTTCATAATTTGAAATAATATCATCAAAGCTTAAGTGATTTCGTACACTAACCGCCACCAGTAATAGTTTTTCATTGGCAACTAATTCTTTTTCCTGTTGCTGGGTGAGCTGACTAATGTGCTGTCTTGATTGTTCATATAATTGAAACAGGTCACTCAACTCAAGTTGCATTAACTGGCATATGTCCTCCAGTCGGTCCAGGCTGAAACGTTTGCTGGCAAACATGCGTTTCACGTTGGCCTCACTCATGGATAAGCGACTGGCGACCTCGGCATAGGTGAGGTGGTGACTTTTTAAGGTTTTTTTCAATGTATCAATTAGTGCAGCGGTTTGGGTCATTAGTCTGCCTGTTTATTAAGTATTAAAAATATATACCAAAAGGATAATATAAAACAACAAGTACAGCAAAAGTTTATTTTAATTGTATTTGGTCCAACACTAGCTCCACCACAAACAATGGAGGACTTAACATGAAACAGCTTTATCAAATTCAGAAAACCACCGCTCTGGCGGCATTTGCCCTGGGTCTCAACCTGCTTTTTAGTAGCCTGGTCAGCGCAGCTGGGTTATTAACACCCAGTAGCGGCGGCTTGCCTGCTTTGCAAATTAAACAGCATAACGTGAATGTGATTATTGAAGATGGTTATGCCATAACAGAAGTTGAGCAGGTCTTTTTTAATCCGCATGGTCAGGACCTGGAAGCGGTTTATTCATTTCCAGTGCCTGAAAAAGCGGCTGTTGCAGAATTCACTATCTGGATTGATGGTAAACCCGTGACCGCTGAGGTGTTAGAGAAAGGCAAAGCACGTCAGGTTTACGAGCAGGAGAAGTCTGCGGGAAGAGACTCGGGGCTGGCGGAAAAAGATGCCTATAAAACCTTTGATATCAGTGTCAGCCAGGTTAGAGCGCAACAGGAAACCCGGGTGCGTTTTGTGTACCTGCAACCGGCGCATATCGACACAGGCATAGGGCGTTATGTTTACCCGCTTGAAGAGGGCGGAGTAGATGAAGAAAAGTTATCTTTCTGGACGGCTAACAAAGAGGTGCTGGAATCTTTTTCTTTTAAGTTAACCTTGAAATCAGATTACCCGGTAGAAGCTTTACGTTTACCCAATCAACCTGCTGCGGTGGCACAGAAAAATGCTAATGGTGACTGGGAAGTGCAACTGGCTAACAGCAATACCGCTGTACAGGAAGGTCAGCCAGCTGCAACAAATCAGGCGGTGTTTACCCTGGATCAGGATCTGTTAGTTTACTGGAGGCATAAAGCGGGTTTGCCTGGTAGCGTGGATATGGTGACCTATAAATCGGAAAATGCTAAACGCGGCACTTTTATGCTTACCCTGACCCCCGGTGATGATTTAAAGAAAGTTACCGAAGGTAGTGACTGGATTTTTGTGCTGGATATTTCAGGTTCCATGAAAGGAAAATATGCAACATTGGCAGATGGCGTGCAACGCGCACTGGGCAAGATGAATGCAAATGATCGTTTCCGAATTATTTTATTCAATAATAGTGCAGATGAACTCACTTCGGGTTATGTCAATGCGACGCCGGAGAATATCAAACACTATAGTGGTAAGGTAAGCGCAGTTCAGCCAAACAATGGGACTAATCTTTATCGAGGAATTGCCAGTGCTCTTAATCGTATTGAGGCGGATAGAACCAGTGCCATTGTTCTGGTAACCGATGGCGTTGCTAATGTTGGAGAAGTGAAACAGCGCCAGTTTATCGAGTTGCTGAAAAAGAAAGACATTCGACTGTTTACCTTTATTATGGGCAATAGCGCAAACCGACCTTTACTTGAAGCCATCACTAAAGAGTCAAATGGTTTTGCGTTAAATATTTCAAACAGTGATGACATTGTCGGTAAAATTCTTGAGGCCACCAGCAAGGTGAGCCATGAGAGTTTACATGGTGTTAAGCTGGCCATTAAAGGTGTGAAAACATCTGACCTGACCCCGGAAACTATTGGTAGTGTGTACCGTGGGCAACAGCTGATTGTGTTCGGGCATTATTTTGGTGACGGGCTGGCAGACATTCGACTGACCGGTAAAGTCTCGGGTGTTGAAAAAGAGTATCGTACACAGATTGAATTTCCTGCTATTGATAAACGTAACCCTGAAATTGAACGCTTATGGGCGTTTGCGTCAATTGAAGACATGATGCAAGATATTCATAACTTTGGTGAAAAAGCCGATATTAAACAGGCAGTGACAGACACCGCTTTAGAGTTTGGTCTGGTAACAGATTACACATCAATGGTGGTGGTACGTGATGAAATGTTTGATACTTATGGCATTAAACGCAGTAATAAACAACGTTTGGAAATAGAGCATGCTGCTCAGCAAAAACGTGCACTACAAAAGCCGGTTTCACATAGAGTGGATAAGCAGCAACCCATGTTTAAAACACCACGTGCGAGTTATAGTGGTGGAGCATTGAGTCCATGGATGTTGATGTTATTGTTGCCAGTATTGGTATTGCGTAAGCTTAAGTAAAAGCTTTTGACGCAGAGGCGCAGGGGCACGGAGGTTTTTATTGTTGAGCGGCATAGCCGCACAACAATATTGGTTTACCTCCGTGCCCCTGCGCCTCTGCGTCAAATGTGTAATGTTTTATTTCGCTCGTAACGCCCGCCAGAAAATCCACAGCCAGTCATGAAAATCCAGTCGCGGCCGACTAAATACATCATCCGTCTGTTTATCCAGTTTTAATAAAATACGTGAGCCACCGGCAATGATCAGGCGTATTTCAAAACCAAAACGTCCCTTTAATGATTTTCCTAACGGTGCCCCACTTTGCAGCAGTTTATGTGCTCGCTCATATTGCTTGCGCATCAGTAAAATCATTGGCCCGTCGGTGCGTTGATTTTTGAAATAGGTTTCGTTCACAAAAGAGGCACGAATTTCATCCTGTGGAATATAAATTCGATCCAGCTCGTTATAATCCTGCGCTAAATCCTGGTAGAAGTTAATCAGTTGTAAGGCTGAACATACCGCATCGGATTGCCCGAGACTGGTACGATCGGTTTGACCGTAAAGATATAACATTAAACGCCCGACAGGATTGGCAGAGCGTCGGCAATATTGCATTAATTCGCCAAAATCAGTGTAACGTTTTTGAGTGACATCCTGTTTGAAGGCATCAATTAAGTCTAAAAAGAGATCTTTAGGCAGCTCAAATCGCTGAATTACGTCAGCTAGCGCGATCATTACCGGGTCAGTGTCCGGTTTATTTTCATAAACCGACTCAATTTGCTGGGCAAGCTGGTTTAGTTCATCAAACCGTTGTTCATCGCTTAAATCACCTTCATCAGCAAAGTCATCTGCACGCCGGGCAAAGGCATAAATCGCTGCAATTGGCAGACGCATACGCCTGGGCAGAAGCCAGGAGGCGACTGGAAAGTTTTCGTAGTGATTTTTAGATATAGACAGGCAATGCCTGTAGGCTTGTAAGGTATTCATAAACTCATCACACGGAACAGGAGCAGGGTAGTATAATCTACTCATGAAGTACGCAAAACCCGAATGGCGAGATGGGCAGCCTTACAGCACTGATTTTGAAGACGTTTATTTTTCTGCGAATAATGGTGTGGAGGAAACCGAGCATGTCTTTATCCGGCATAATCAGCTGCAGCAACGATTCTCTCAATGTAAGAATTACAATTTTACCATTGCAGAGACGGGTTTTGGTTCCGGCTTAAATTTTCTAATAGCGGCCAGATACTGGTTAGAACTCAGTGATAGTGAATCATGTCTGTATTTTTATTCGGTAGAAAGCACGCCTTTTAGCCCGGAAGATTTAAAACGTGCATATTTGTCCTGGCCAGAATTAAAGCCATATACCGATGAGTTATTAAAATATTACCAGGTTGCGAGTTACGGTTTTCACAGTTTTGAGCTGTTTCGGGGCAGAATTAAGCTGGTTTTAATGATTGGTGATGTGCAACAAATGCTGCCTCAAATGCAGGCTTCGGTGGATGCCTGGTTTCTGGATGGTTTTGCACCCAGTCTTAATCAGCAGATGTGGAGTGAGTCTGTTTATTCACAAATCACACGCTTGAGTCATCAGGGTAGTACCTTTAGTACCTACACATCCGTGGGAGATGTGAAACGAGGCTTAATCGCGGCGGGTTTTAGTGTTAAAAAAGTCAGTGGCTGTGGTAAAAAACGCCATATGTTATGTGGTGAGTATGTTGAAAAAAAATCACGGCAAACAGATGCAAGCCAGCCCTGGTATGTTATGCCAGAGAATACAGCTTATAAAAAAACTGCCTGTGTGATTGGTGCGGGCATTGCGGGTTTAAGCACTGCATGGTCATTGGTTAAACGAGGGTTTCAGGTTGAAATCATCGAGGCTGGAGAAAAACCAGGCACTCAGGCCTCGGGAAATCCACGCGCTATGTTAATGCCACGTTTAAGTTTGCAGGATTCCGCGGATGCTGAGTTTTATACCTCAGCCTATTTTTATGCTTTAAGGTGTTTGTTGCAACTAGATGAAAGCCAGACTATCTGGCAGCAAACCGGCGGCCTTCAGTTAGCATCCAGTGAACGGGTAAAAAAACAGATTGCAGAATATTCGCAGGATGAAACTCTGGCCATGTCAGTTAGTGCAGAAGTGGCCAGCCGTCTTTGTGGGCTTTCGGTTAAAGGCAGAGCGCATTATTTTCCTCAGGCCGCCTGCCTTTATCCTTCACAGATATTGCAGCAGTTAATTAAACGAATGGGCAGTGCAGTCAGTATTCATTATAACTGTGAGGTGAGTTCAATATCTTATGAAAATAAACAGTGGCATGTAATAAAACATCAGGGTGAGCATATAACCAGCGCAGATTGTTTAATACTGGCGAGCTCCTGGCAGACCCGAGCCTTTGAACCATTCTCTCATCTGTATTTACAGGCGGCTCGAGGCCAATTGAGCCTGTTACCTTCAAATAAACAAAGTGAGAACTTACACATGCCGGTGTCTTTCGGTGGATATATTCTGCCGGAGAATTCATCACAGCATGTTATAGGCGCGAGTTTTGAGCTTGATGATTGTTCTACAGAGCTACGAGATGATGAACACCTGTCTAATATTAGAGATGTTAATTTGTGGTTTAAGGGGTTATTTAATTCACAGGATATCGCGGGGGGGAGAGCTTCTGTTCGTGCTGTCGCGCCCGACAGGATCCCAGTTGTGGGGCCAGCACCCACGGCGGAACAGTATTTGTTAGATTATGCGGAGCTGTATAAAGGTAAACCCGCGCAGAAATATCCGCTAGCGAATTATCTACCCGGATTATTTGTCAATACGGGGCATGGAGCAAGGGGGTTCACTAGTGCTTTTCTGTGTGCAGAGCTGCTCTGTGCTTATATCTGTAATGAACCCTTGCCTGTATCAAATCGGGTGCGTTATGCTGTTCACCCAGCCCGGTTTTTAATCCGCTCTTTGAAAAAGAAGCGGCAATGAAGAGAGAAAAAATAACACAATGAATACACGCCTTATTTTAATTTTTTTGCCTGTTTTAATGCTTGCATCTATAGATGCGCAGGCTAAATGTGATGATGAAGCGCAACCTGGTGTCAACTGGACAGGCTGTGATAAAAGTGGTCTTGATTTAAGTGGTGTAGATTTGCAGGGGGCTATTTTACGGCGAGTTGATTTTAGTAACAGCAATTTATCCAAAGCGCGTTTACAGACAGCAGACCTGAGTTTTACAAAGCTTAATAATGTTAATTTCAAAGAATCAAGAATGGAGAAGGTGCGGTTAAATAACGCTAGAATAATATCCTGTGATTTTAGCGGAGCTATTTTAGATGAAGCAAGGCTTAGCCGTTCAAAAATTGAAAAGACAAACTTTGTTGGTAGCCGAATGAATAAGGTGAATCTTTATGAGGCGCGTGTTTATGAAACACGGTTTGATAACGCGGTGTTATCGAATGTTGACTTTAGCAGGGCAAAATTTACAGAGACCAGTTTTACAGGTATTCAGGCTGAAGCTGCCGTGTTTAATGAAGCTGATCTTGAAAATGCAGATTTTACCAATGCCAGTTTGAAATCAGCAAAATTTGAACAGGCTAATTTGATTAATACGGTTTTTAAACAAACGGATCTAAGTGAAGCCTCTATTCGCGGAGCCATTATTGATGGCGCAAGTTTTGCAGAGGCTAAATTAAGTAGCACGACATGGGTGAATTATAAGCGTTGCAGAATTGGTGCTGTGGGTGTTTGTAAGTGATATTGTTTTTTAGGTTGAGAGTATTATAAAGAATAAAGAAAACGCAAATGTTAATGTTGTGCGTCTGCGGCGTGAAACACATAAGCTATGGACTGGGAATCTCTCCTGAATAAAAATCATTTTCTTTGTGCCAGCGATGTGTATCTTCCAGTTTCAAGTTATTAAACATGCTGTTAGATCATGTTTGAGCATCCACACATAAAGCTTTTGATTTTATTTGCGTTCATTTGCGTTTATTTACTACGCCTCCTGCGCTTCGCCCTTTCAGGGTCGCACTAAAGTGCGTTCAAAATGTTCCCTACATTTTAGTGCGTTTTCTTTTTCTTTTCTAACAAATCTCTAAAGCTCTCAATCCGCTTAAGGTTTGCTCCTAAATCGCTTTTACCAACCCGTGATGCTGATCTCATATGTATTAACTGCTTGTTTTTGTCTATACGAACTTCAAAATCATCTACATAACGAAACAGTTTTGAAGTGTAGGTGGCTGCAATATAGTTGTTTTCTGTTTTTGTAATCACACCACCCGTTTGTTCTATTGCATTGGTAATTATCTTTAGTACTGAGTCTGCGTTTTCAGCAGAAAAAACTACAGCATCAGTAAAGTGTGAGTCATCATTCGGGTATTCTGTACAAATACAGTTGGGTGTAGAGGGACAGGGACTTAACCTGGCGTCAATGAGTCCAATCGGCGTCCCCGTCTGAGATTTAAACCCCAGATAGATAAAATAAATTATTCCCGTTAGAATGATTACAGTAATTATAATGAGTATTATTTTCATAAATTATTCTCAGTGATACTTCTGTTTTGATTTTATCGTAAATAAGCCCAATACTAGCCGGATTTTTTAACAAATTGAGTTAATATAACTATTCGCTGGCCTTCAACGCGACCTTCAATATGCTCCGGGTTATCCGCGACCAGTGATATACCTCTAACCGCAGTGCCGCGTTTAGCGGTAAAGTTTGCACCTTTAACATTTAAATCTTTTATTAAGGTGACAGTATCTCCAGCTTCGAGTACAGCACCATTACTATCCTTATGTTTAACCGCATCCTCAATGCTCTGTCCCTCACCGGTTGCCTGTGCCCAGCCAAGCAGATCATCTTCAAGATAAAGCATGTCTAATAAATCCTGGGGCCAGCCTTCAGTGCTCAGGCGAGTTAGCATGCGCCAGGCCATTACCTGTACGGCGGGTACCTGGCTCCACATGCTCTCGTTAAGACAGCGCCAGTGGTTCACATCTACTTTATCAGGGTTTTCAATTTGTTCACGACAGGTATCACAGATCAGGATGCACTCATCAGGCGTTGCGTTAGAGCTGGGTGGAACTTCGTATGTTTGCAGATTCTCGGTTGAATTGCATAATTCGCATTTAGATTCGCTGCGGTCTTTTAAAGCTTGTTCTGTCATCATAATGAAAGCTAACTCTGTGTATATTTTGTTGATGTATTGGTTTACCACTAATACATCATAAAGCCGAATTTTATCATAAATTTAAGTAGGGAGGTCACTCTAGAGCTTTGCTGGTTAAGTGATCAGAGAAGATTGTGTCTAGTTCAAATCGAGTACATGATCTATTTGAGACAGCATTCTATCAACACATTGCTTGCCTTCGGTTATCGCTTCCTGTGCCCGGTAAAATTCAAGTAAGCCAATATGTGAAAGCCTGGGTGTTAGTAATATATCCGGTGGGTCACCCGCCATGCGACTTCGAGTTATTCTGTCCTGAGTAATATTGACTGAACCTGCGATTGCTTCAAAAAGCCCTGGTGGCTGATTTTTAGATTTTGTGTTGGTGAAAATAGAATCGGTATAGTTTTTGATCATGCTAGAGAGTGTGTCTACAACCCCGTTACCGCTATGTCTGGTGGCCGTTTTTTCGGCCTTTGGTTTATGGAAATGTTTACCCACTATGCCGCCATTTAAATTTACAGCGATGACAATATCTGCACCTAGAGCACGACAGACTGATACTGGCACAGGGTTTACAAGCCCACCATCAACCAGCCACTTATTGTTGTGGCTAATCGCAGGGAATAACCCGGGCAATGCTAATGAAGCCAGGATTGCATCTTTAACAGGGCCCTCAGTGAACCAGACTTCTCTGCCGGTGAGTAGTTCAGTTGCAACGGCAGCATACTGTTTAGAAAAACTTTCTATTACCGTGTTCTCACTAACAACATACTCATTTAAAAATAACTGTAATTTTTCAATGTCTACAAAACCATTGAAAGCTGGGCCGATATCAAAAAATCTGGCGGTTTGAAATTTACTCAGTGAGCAGGCCCAGGATTCTAATTTTTCAAGATTGTTGGCAGCATAAGAGGCACCTACCATTGAGCCAATTGAGGTCCCGCAAATAATATCAGGCTGGATACCAATTTTAGCTAATGCGTTTATTACGCCAATATGTGACCAACCTCGTGAGGCACCACTGCCAAGTGCTAAACCAATTTTCATGTACAACCTGCTTAATGGTTAAGTTGCATTTTGAATAAAAAACACAACTGCTAGAATTGCCTGTTAATGCTGAGTATAAGGAGGCTATAAGAGGCGTGTCAATTACCGGGTCATATAGATAGAGTAAGGCTTAAAATAAATGACTAATAGCTAAAAATACTGCCTGTTTCTAATAAATAGAAAAATAAATGAAAAAACATTGATTAACGATAGCGCCAGGAAAATATAAATGTATCGAAATAATACATCAGTAACTTCGATTGTCATATCTCTTGTGGCCTGAAGGTGCTCTGTGAGATGTGTGTAATGAGCAACAATATCATTAACATGGTCTTTTCTGTATTGAGGAGAGTAGCTGTTTATGGTTTTTAATGATTCACTGGCTAATTCAGGCATTTTATTGATTTTATAAATAGCATCTTTGGCAGATACGCTTGAGAGCGTCGCGTAATTAAAACCACACCAGCTTAGCGCGGCGGCATTGAGAAGTGTGAGAATGGTAATAAAAAATTTAATCATACTGGAAGATCTTGCCTGGTAAGTTTAGTTGTTTGGAGATGTGTTTTTGACTGATCTGAAATATAACAAAGTTGCAATAAAGAAACTGTGGGTAATTGCCATGTTTGCCTATTATAAGCGAGATGGGTGGAAATCCCCGGGGAAAACCTGCTGAATGTAAGTTTCTCAGGACATAAACCTCAAATCGCTGGTTAAAATTTGATCAGTTAAATAAAATAATTATTATGGTCTAAACTAATTATTAGATAAATTTTAGGTATTTAAACAATTAATGACCACTCAGGTACTCATTTGTGACGACTCCAGCTTTGCGCGCAAACAGATGGCCCGCGCATTACCTAATAAATGGGATGTAGAGCTAAATTACGCCGCTAACGGTGCTGAGGCGCTGGATCTGATTCGTAAAGGCAAAGGTGAAATATTATTCCTTGATCTAAATATGCCCGTGATGGATGGTTATCAAACACTGCAAGGTATTCTCAAAGAAGACCTGCCTACCATGACTATTGTCGTTTCCGGCGATATACAGCCCGAGGCCATGGCGCGAGTCAAAAAATTAGGCGCTCTCGCATTTATTAAAAAACCGGTTGATGGCGAACAGATTGTCCAGATACTGAAAGACTACGGCATCAGCATTGAACAAACCACGGGCTCGACTCAAGACCTGGATGCTAACCTTGAAATAGATCTTGATGACAGTTACAAGGAACTGGCAAATGTTGCAATGGGCCGAGCAGCAGACCTCCTGGCGCGCCTGTTAGGTGCATTTGTGGTGATGCCAATTCCCAATGTTAAGCATATAGAAATCAATGAGCTAGAAATGGCAATGCAACATATAAAATCGGATGATTCTATATCGGCGGTGTGTCAGGGCTTTATTGGCTCCGGCGTGGCTGGTGAAGCCCTGTTAATATTCAACGATACCAGCTATGAAGATATTGCTGAGTTAATGAAATACGATGGCGAAGTTAATGAAACGGCTCAACTGGAATTGTTGATGGATATTTCCAGTGTTTTGTGCAACGCCTGTTTAAATGGCATTGCTGATCAACTTGATGTTAATTTTAGTGTTGGACACCCGATGGTGATAGGTCAGCACATACATTTTGACGACATATTAAAAGGTTCGGCAACTCAGTGGAAGAAACTTCTGACGATTGAAATGGGTTATAAAATTGAAAATAGAAATATAAATTGTGATTTACTCTTATTGGTCACTGAAGACTCAATTGACTCACTTAATGATCGCGTTTCCTATTTGTTAGTATAAAAAATAAAATCAGATATAAATATGGCAGAGCAAAAACTAGAGCATGGGCAGGTAAATATAAAGGATATCCATTGGTTGATGGATATGCTGCAGTCAATTGATGTTGGGCTTATTGTTCTGGACAGGGATTACAAGGTGACAGTGTGGAACTCATTTATGGAAAACCATAGTGGAGTCAGTCCTGCACTCATTAAAGAGAAAGTTTTATTTGATATTTTTCCTTCAATACCAGAAAACTGGTTTCGTCAAAAAACTGAATCAGTGTTTTTATTAAAGAGCAGTACCTTTACTGTATGGGAGCAGCGTCCATATCTTTTTAAGTTTAAAAACTATCGCCCGATCACGGGTTCTGCAGACTATATGTATCAAAATATAACATTAATACCTCTGGCATCGGCAGATAATGAAATAAATCACGTTGGAGTGTTAATTTATGATGTTACAGATATAGCTGTTAATAAACTCAAGCTCGAAGAGGCCAATAATAAACTTGAATCGCTAAGTAAAACGGATCATCTTACACAATTAAATAATCGTGGTGCCTGGGAAGGGTATTTAGAACAGGAATTTAGTCGATCAAAAAGAAGTAATCATATGTGCAGTGTTGTTATGTTTGATATTGATCATTTCAAAAAGGTTAATGATACTTACGGTCATCAGGCCGGTGATGAGGTGATAAGACGCACTGCAGCCCTGTTAAAAGAAACAATGCGAATGACCGATATAGCAGGGCGATATGGTGGAGAAGAATTTGGTGTTATTTTAGTTGATACAAAGGCTGAGGATGCGTTAATTTTTACCGAGCGCCTGCGCAAACGTATTGAGGCTGAAGTGGTAGAGTACGAAGAGTTTAAAATTAAATTTACTGTTAGTCTTGGCGTGTCTGAGTTAACAGAGGATTGTGATGATTATAAGCTGTGGCTGGAGCGCTCTGATAAAGCCCTTTATGTGTGTAAAGAGTCTGGTCGAAACCAGTCTAAGGTTTTCTCTGAAAACTGATTCGGTGTTGTTTATATGCTGAAATATTCATTTCAGTGTTCATGTTTTTCTAAATATTACCCTGATGGTTTATCTATTCCAAAATTCTTTATGTTTCACATCTGGATTTACGATGATACTGACGCTAATCATGTTTATGTTAATACCGTAGGGTTTTGTTTTAGATATGCGGGTACCCAGGTCAGCCCTGTGCGATGACTGAGAGCGAAGCCCTGGATACGGGTTTTATATTTCCCTTTTTTTCGATGCCAGCAACTAGCGATAATCCAATGACTTATATTCCCTGAGTTAAGTATCATGCTTTCGCCCCTGAAGCGTAGGCTCAGGGGCGAGAGGCCTGTTCCGTTTAGACTCTCATCTCGATTATCACATACCTGATGCCTTTCGCCTGTTTACAATATATCTGAATCTAGCTTGATCTAGAAAATCAGGTACTTCCAATATATAAATATCTATATATACTTCTTTTTAGATTCTGATTAATTTCCATGACATATACAGAATGTATATTTTGAGGTGCTAGCCTGAACGCCCAGCATGCACCTGATCTATCAGACTGCTTAAAAGTGTTTATGTTTAACCAAGAGATGATTTCATGTGTATATTCGTTCTTCGTAGGCTTAAAATTACTTCGTTTTGTTTATCTCTATTATTCCCACTGAGCTTCGCATTATATGCAGAAACTTCGCCGCTAGAAAAATCTGAGCAGATTCAGGTTAAACCTGTTGATCCGCCTGAAACACCGGTTTCAGTTGAAAAGAAACCATTTGTAGAAGCGCAGTATTACGAAGTCGAACAGGAACGTGTTCTTGATGCTCTGGTTGAGGCAGTACACAAGGCTACCGTATCGGCACAAACCTCAGGGCGTGTCAGTAAAATATACTTCGATGTTAATGATTATGCCAAAAAGGGTGATGTTTTATTACGCCTGCGTGATAAAGATCAAAAAGCAAGTGTGAAAGTTGCTCAGGCAGATTTTAATCAGTCGGAGACTGAGTTTAATCGTGTAGAAGAGCTTTACGCCAGGCAACTTATTGCAAAGTCTCTGGTTGACAAGGCTGAGTCGCAACTAAAATCTGCAGCTGCCCGTTTAGAGCAGGCGCAGGAAAACCTTGAGTACACCGTGGTTCGAGCTCCCTATAGCGGTATTCTGGTAAAACGTCATATTGAAGTAGGAGAAACTGCACGCACCGGTGTGCCATTGTTTACCGGCTTATCACTTGAAACCCTCAGAGTTGCGGTTAATTTGCCACAGGATATTATTAATTCTGTTCGTTTGCATAAAAGTTCACGTGTATTGCTGTTGAATGAACAGGAGAAAAGTATTAGTGGTACAGAAATGGTTATTAGCCCTTATGCGGATGCACAGAGTCATACATTTCTGGTGCGGGTGAATCTGCCATCAGGTGATTTTGGGCTTTATCCTGGCATGGCGGTTAAGGTGGCGTTTGTCACAGGTAAAACTCGTAAACTGATGGTGCCAGCATCAGCCATTGCCCAACGCAGTGAAGTGACTGCGGTATATGTGCAGGATGAGACGAATAAACTGGTTATGCGTCAGATACGTGCGGGGCGAGTCCATAAGGGTGAGATGGTTGAAGTACTGGCAGGCTTGCAGCAAGGGGAAAAAGTCAGCCTGGACCCGATACAGGCAGTACGTATTCTGAAAGAGCAAAAGTAAATTAAATTTTTTAAATAGTTATTTTCTATGACTAGAGTCTTCTGGGTAAAAGAAAAGTTACAGGGTTGTAGTGAAATAAAGCACAAGTGAAAGCACATAATTAAAACGAGTGGCTGATAAATGAATTCGAATTTAGGTATTTCTGGCAAAACCGCAAAGTATTTTTTGAATACAGAGATTACGCCACTGCTGGCGATTTTAGGATTTTTACTTGGTGTTTATGCTGTACTGGTAACTCCGCGCGAAGAAGAACCACAAATCAATGTGACCTTTGCAAATGTGTTTATTGCGTTTCCGGGGGCATCAGCCAGAGATGTTGAACAACTGGTTAGTATTCCTGCAGAGCAAATTCTTTCTGAAATAGAAGGTATCAAACATATCTATTCTGTTTCAAAACCTGGCATGTCAGTGCTTACGGTTCAGTTTGAAGTGGGCAGAGATCGAACCCAGTCTATTGTACGTTTATACAATGCGGTTTACTCAAATCAGGACTGGTTACCCAAAGGTCTGGGTGTCGCGCAACCTTTGATAAAACCCAAAGGTATCGATGATGTACCCATTGTGACCTTAACCTTATGGACAGAGTTAGATGATCATGGTCGCCATGAGCTAACTCAGGTGGCTCATTCAATAGAAGCGGAGCTCAAACGTGTGCCGGGCACCCGAGATATTTATACGCTTGGAGAAGCCAATGATGTTGTTCAGGTATTATTAAACGCCTCTTCTCTGGCTGCTTATAATTTATCGGTAGATGATCTGAGGCTTGCGCTTCAGTCGAGCAATATCTCTCAACTTTCCGGTTATCTGGTACGGGATAATCAGCAGGTAGAAGTACAAAGCGGGCAGTTTTTAAGCACGGTTGAAGAAGTTAGAAATCTGGTTGTTGGGGTACAGAATGCTAAGCCAGTTTATCTACGTGATGTGGCAGAGATAAAGCGGGGTGCAGATCAGCCCAAACAATATAGCTGGTTTGGTGTGGGGGCAGCATCCACATTGCAGGAAAAAAATATCAGCGGTGAGTTTCCATCAGTCACCATTGCCATTGCCAAACAACCGGGCACTAATGCAGTTGAAATTGCTAATCAGGTGATTGAACGTGTGGCACAGTTAAAAGGTGTTTTTATTCCCGATAATGTCAATGTTTCTATTACACGTAATTATGGTGAAACCGCCAATGCCAAATCACAAACCCTGATTGGTAAACTGATTTTTGCCACAACGTTTGTGGTTCTGCTGGTTTTAGTTGCTCTGGGAAAACGTGAGGCGCTTATTGTTGGTGTGGCGGTGGTCATTACACTGGCTATTACCCTGTTTGCATCATGGGCCTGGGGATTTACATTAAACAGGGTCTCTCTTTTTGCGCTGATATTCTCTATTGGTATTCTGGTAGACGATGCAATTGTTGTGGTGGAAAATATTCATCGGCATATGGCATTAAATGAAAAAACATTGATTGAGTCAATTCCGCTTGCAGTTGATGAGGTAGGTGGGCCAACTATACTGGCAACCTTTACCGTTATAGCCGCGCTCTTACCTATGGCTTTTGTTACGGGGTTAATGGGCCCTTATATGAGCCCCATTCCAATTAATGCCAGTATGGGAATGTTGATTTCGCTGGTTGTTGCTTTTGTAGTGACGCCCTGGCTGGCATATAAGGTGATGAGAAATCAGGCGCATAATCATGCAGAATCAAAAGAGTTTATCTCTGAAAAAAGTCTATACACATTTTTTAAAAAATATCTGTCACCTTTTTTAAGTGATACTGATGGAAAACGAAATCGGAGAAAGTTGCTTCTGCTGGTTGTTGGATTGTTGTTGCTTTCAGTTTCGCTGGTGGGTATCAAGCTGGTTGTGTTGAAAATGTTACCCTTTGATAATAAATCAGAGTTTCAGGTAGTTGTTGATATGCCGGAAGGCACAACGGTAGAGCAAACTGCCAGGGTACTTGGAGAGCTAGGCAGATTCATTGCAAATGTAGAAGAAGTGACAGACTACCAGGTTTATGCAGGCAGTGCCGCACCGATTAATTTTAATGGCCTGGTGCGACAATATTATTTACGCTCTCAGGCACATCAGGGTGACATACAGGTTAACCTGCTGGATAAATCGCTGCGTAGTAGAAAAAGTCATGAAATTGCAGGCGCACTGCGTGCACCTTTGCAGGAAATTGGTAAAAAGTTTAACGCCAATGTGAAAATTGTTGAAGTGCCCCCGGGCCCGCCAGTATTCTCGCCCCTGGTTGCCGAGATTTATGGGCTTGATTATGCAGGGCAACGAGAAGTGGCTAAACAGGTCAGGGAAGTGTTTAGTAATACTGATGATATTGTGGATGTGGATGATTCAATTGAAGCTGAAGCAGACAAACTTATTATCAAAGTCGATCAGCAAAAAGCATTAATTAATGGGGTCGACCAGCAGCAGATCGTTAAGGTTATTTCAACTGCGCTTAATGGTGAAGATGTCAGTTATATGCTCACAGGTGATATGAAATATCCATTACCTTTACGTCTGCAATTTCCAGTGAGTGATAAAGCAAGGGTGGATAGCTTATTATCTTTGCGTGTGCGTAGCAAAAATGGTCGCCTGTTGCCGCTTGCTGATGTGGTTGTGTTTGAAAAAAGCAAACTGGAACATGCAATTTATCATAAAGATCTTCTACCACAGGTGTTGGTCACCGGAGATATGGCAGGTGATCTGGACAGCCCCCTGTATGGCATGTTTGATATTATGGCAAAATTAAATGAAGCGGATAAACCGATGCAGCAATATTTAATTAACCAGCCAGAAAATCCTTATAAATACAGTTTGAAGTGGGATGGAGAATGGCAGGTTACCTATGAGACGTTTCGCGATATGGGCATAGCTTATTCAGTTGGTTTGATACTGATATATTTTCTGGTTGTAGCACAGTTTCGTTCATATCTTGTGCCCCTGGTGATTATGGCGCCTATTCCCTTAACTATCATTGGTGTTATGCCAGGGCACGCATTGTTAGGCGCGCAGTTTACCGCGACTTCTATGATTGGCATGATCGCCCTGGCGGGAATTATCGTGAGAAACTCAATCCTTCTGGTTGATTTTATTAATCAGCAAATAGAGGAAGGCATAGAGTTCAAAGAAGCGGTTATACGTGCGGGTGCGGTGCGAGCTAAACCTATTGTGCTTACCGGATTGGCGGCTATGTTAGGCGCATTTTTTATACTCGATGATCCAATATTTAGTGGCCTGGCAATTTCTTTAATATTTGGGATTCTGGTTTCTACTATGTTAACGCTAGTTATTATACCCGTAATGTATTATGCGCTTATGCACAGCAGAGAAAAATTGAAAAACTAGACCACTTATATTGTAGGGTGCGCTCACTTTTTTGCGCAGCCTACGGATTATAAAGCTTCGCGTATCGCTCTTTCATCATAGCCATGAATTATTTCATTGTTAACGATTAATAGCGGTGTTCCACTACCGCCCAGACGATAAAAATTCTGCATATGTTTATCTGAGTTATCCACACTGTACTCAGTGAAAGGCAGATTATGTTTGTTGAAAAATTCTTTAGCAACATAGCAGTACATGCAGCTTGCCGTGCTGTACATAATTATTTTAGGGGGGTTGGCTTTACTAAGCACCACTGGCTCATCAGAAATAAGTTGCTGAGTGTATTGCTGAATAAAGAAATAACCCGCTATAAATAAAACAAAAATAATAAACAACGGATGTTTGTAAAATGTGATTTTCATTTGTTCACTCTTTTTTGTTCCTTGCGGGCAAGTTGTTTTGTTTGCAGATATATGAAATTTACCGAGCTTCGGCTAATTAATAGTCAAAACTCGGTAACGGGTTTAAATTAATTTTGCAAATTATTTTAATGGGCTTTTTGAGCCGCTTCGTATTTTGTTTCAACCTCAGTCAATTTTCGAGCAGGTATAAAGTCTTTCCACGTATTTTGCGGTATATTTGCCATAGCGGTTGCGGTGTAACCTTCGCATTGAGGGCATTTAAAGTAAAATACGTGCTTGCTCTGACGAGTGTGAGTGTCTATTGCGAAATCATCTAACTCAAGTTCTATATTGCACTTTTTGCAAACTCTGGTAAAGGTAAATGCTGGCTGGTTCATAATGGTTTACTCATATAGCAGGGTTCCGTTGTCGTATTACCAATGTAGCAAAAATTAATGATAAAAAAACACAGTATATTTCCTGTTTTTAGCCTTCATTACCATCCACTCGTCTGCTCAGGTAAATGGGAGCATATTTAATGAACCAGATGCCCAGGCTAATAAGCCATAGTGACGCAGCGAGCAGATTAAAAATATTACTTTGCATCAGGTTATCGAACTGCAGCTCGGCGATAACCCGTGAGAAAGCGGCCAGCTGCAGGCCGATAAATAAGTACCAGCTAAGCGAGTCTAAGTGTAGCATTCTGCCACTGTGACCCATAGTGACTCTGGATGCCATGGCAATAAGCATGGAGGTAAAGAAACCAATGGTGAGCGCATGTAAGGGGGCCTTATTGAGAATGTATTCTCCATTAAACAGAAGTAGCAGGCTTTGTATGCTGAATAATGTCATACCAATAAATAGCCAGAAAAATGCCATATGCAATACCGCAAGCAGACGGTCTTTAAAGCTGCGGTGAAGTTGCCATCGAATACTATGTAACAGAGCAATCGCCGCCAGTGGAATATCGGTAATAAACAGCCAGCTTAATAAATTTAGCTGGTCAAGAATGAAGTGACCTATGCAGGCAGATAGAAATATCCACAGGGTTATACCAGGTTGAAATATTTTATAATCACTGATGATATTGCTGCTGAAAAATGGCAGCATGCGATGACTGACGGTGAATAATATCGGTAATAAATATAACCAGAGACCTATACTGATAGAGATCTGTAGAAATAACCAGTTATTATTAAATATCCACATGGCGAAACTGGCAACACCAATGCTACCGGATATTAATGCTAGCAGTAATATTGTTTCATAACGCTTATTTTGTTTCGGAGCACTTTTGAAGCACCGGTAAAGTGCGAACACACCATATAACCAGCCAAACAAAAAAATAAGCAGCCCAGAGAGTGCAGAAGTGTGACTACTAAATAAACTTAATTCAAATATGATCAGGCCTGTATTAAGCCAGAGAAAAGTTGCGGAGTAATCGTCTTTAGCAATGAGTGGTGCGTTCATCCAGCGTGGAAAAACGGTCATTAGAAAACCGAAAATAAAAAAGATAAACAGACCAAATATCATCACAAAACCATGTGCCCATGCAATAGGGAATATCATGTTAAGCGGTGCCCAGAAATCAGTGTAGCGGCCAATCAGCTCTACTGACCAGATCAAAAGCGGTAGGATGAGCTGTATTGCACCACTGAAGAAAAACAGACGATGAGGGGCTGCGCTAAAAATATTCCAGAATGATTTCATGTTATTTAGTATTTGTTAGGTAGGTTAATGGTATAAGTTTCTTTGCGGATTGTGTTTAACTAAGGTCAATTTGTAATTTGAGATTAACACTCGTTAGCCTGGCAGGCCTGGGGACAGACCGTAGCTTTTTACGCTCTGTCACCTGTGGTTAGACCACGCTATTTCATCGGACTTATTCTCACAGGCTCTAATGTGTTTTTTATTATCACTTAAGTGCCAGGGTGTTAGCATTGATCAGTGTTTAATAGATCAGTGCTTAATTTCCTCTAGCGCCTCTTCTGCGGTTTCTCTTACATCTTTATCTTCATCAGTTAGTAACGGTTTGATAAATTCTTCGGCGCTTTGATGCTGGCTCAGCCCCAGGTAGTAACACGCATCATTTCTGATGCGCGCATTTTTATCGCTTACGTATTTACCTAAAGCGGCAATATTGCTGATTAATAACTCACTGCCCGCGAATTGCTCAATAATTGCCCCCACGCCAATACGAGCTGAGAGGCTTGATTGATCATTTGCCATAATATCAAACAGGGTTTGCATCAGTTGTGGTTTGTCTTCAACCAGTTGCTGTACCTTTGAGATTTCACCCGAGGTCATTAATTCTTCAAAATACGCCTCCATATCTTCCGGGTTGCTGGACTTTTCAATCCATTGCTCGAGCTCCGCTTTGCTTTTCATGCCAACCAGCTCATATTCACCCAGCTTTACCCAGGGAACAGAGCGTACATTCAGTGCCTGAGCACGCTCCGGGTCTTCCACAATATTCACAACCTCAAGTGTGGATAATTTGCCTTCCTTGATCAGCTCGGCAAGGCTTTGCAGTACAGCTGGGCAATGGTTACAGCCAGTGGCAATAAGTAAAAGGGCAGAGGGTGATTGGCTCATAAGGTGCTTCCAGTCAAGGTTTCCAGGCAATAAACAGGGTTCAATAAGTTGATATACGGCGATATTGTAGCAGCCTTGAGGCATTAAAATATGTTAATATTCGCTGCAGATTTGACTGATTTAGGGTGTGTATATGAGTGTTTTAGTAGCGGTGGTTAAAGGTGAGCCGGTTGTTGAATATGACCGAGATGTGACTCTGCCTGAGAATCAGCTTGAATATCTGCAAAAGATGGACAGCAAAATGGATCAGGGAATCCCGCTAGGGCAGGGTAATGTGTTTGCACCGGATCTGGAGCAGAAATCCCAGTTTGTGGCTAGCCAGTTGTTTATGGCAATTGAAACAGAAAACGAGCAGTTAATTGCCGCCAGTATGGCTTACCTGGCAACCCGTTTACCTGAGTTGAAACAGGTGAGCACTAAAGAAAAGGATGGCGAGCAGCAAATCTCACTAATATATGACAGAGAGTTTACCCCTCCTCAGGAGATTAACTTTGTTAAACCCGAACACCTTAATAGTTAACGCTATTAACCATGAATAACTCTCTGATCGTCGTTCTTGGCGCCAGTAACAAGCCGCATCGTTATGCGTATAAGGCATTAAAAATGTTACAGGAGTACGGATTTCATGTTTTACCCGTACATCCTAAGCTGGAAAATATCGACGGTCTGGTGGTCAGGCATAAGCTAAGCCAGATACTGGTGCCGGTGGATACACTGACTGTTTATATTGGGCCAAAACGAATAACACCGCTGATAGAAGATATCGTTACACTAAACCCTTCACGCGTTATATTAAATCCAGGCACTGAAAGTGATGAGCTGGAATTAGCGTTAATGCATAATGAAATTCCATTTGTTAAAGACTGTACATTGTTAATGCTGGAACATGGCAGGTTCTGATTAATTAATACTGAATGGTAGGCTGTGCTGGCTTTTTTTTGCGCACCATTAGTTATGGAAAATGGTGTGGAAAAAAAAGCCAGCACAGCCTGTATTTAGAAATTATCTACCCATCTGTAATAATACCATCGTATACTTAAACTGAAATTTTACTGAATCATTCATCCGCTAATATGGGGCAGGTTATGAGTTTTGTGCATTTCTTTAAAGATATTGGTATTAAAGATATTGATCAGGTTGGTGGTAAGAACGCCTCTTTAGGTGAGATGTATTGCGAGCTTTCTGCGCATGGTATTAAAATTCCCAATGGATTTGCTACCAGCTCTGATGCCTACCGTTATTATCTCTCTCATAATAATCTTGAAGATAAAATTCGCCAGGCATTAAATGACCTGGATACTCATGATGTGATAACACTTGCCCGTGTTGGTCGTCAAATTCGTAGCTGGGTTTTACACGCGGAAATGCCCAAAGATCTGGCAGCTGAAATTGTTGCTGCCTATGAAAAACTGGGTGAAGAGGCGGGGGCGCATCTTGATGTGGCGGTACGAAGTTCAGCGACGGCAGAAGATTTACCCGGAGCCTCGTTTGCGGGGCAACAGGAAACCTATCTTAATATCTCCGGGCGTCGAAATTTATTACTCACCTGTAAACGTGTATTTGCCTCCCTGTTTACTGACAGAGCTATTTCCTATCGAGTGGATAAAGGTTTTAACCATATGGATGTGGCTTTATCCATTGGTGTGCAGCGTATGGTGCGAGCCGACTCGGGTGCATCCGGTGTTATGTTTACCATTGACACCGAAAGTGGCTTTGAAGACGTTGTGTTAATTAATGCTGCCTGGGGGCTTGGTGAAAACGTTGTGCAGGGCACGGTTAACCCTGATGAGTTTTATGTTTTTAAGCCCACTCTGAATACAAACAAAGCGCCAATTATTCGCCGTAGTCTGGGAGAGAAGGCGATTAAAATGGTTTACGGGCATGATACTACTGCAGGTTTGTCTACACGTAATGTTGAGGTGGCCTGTGAAGATCAGTCTCGCTTTTGTATTAGTGATGAAGATGTGCTTGAATTATCTCGTTATGCGGTCTCTATTGAAAATCATTATGATCGTCCCATGGATATTGAATGGGCCAAAGATGGTATAACCGGCGAGTTATTAATTTTGCAGGCACGCCCTGAAACCGTTC
>Ga0316204_10002974_pt1 | contig 35931 bp, 28 predicted proteins | sample 6monrhotite_MG_2_FD_205661 | JGI IMG/M metagenome (GOLD analysis project Ga0316204, IMG submission 205661) | Microbial mat bacterial communities from mineral coupon in-situ incubated in ocean water Damariscotta River, Maine, United States -... | ecosystem: Environmental > Aquatic > Marine >... | reverse complement strand
GCGGCACCGGCCAAATGCGTAAATATCTGCACGACGAAGTCGAAGCGGCCCCTTACAAGCAAGACCCAGGCACCTTCACCCCATGGGAAGCAGTACCAGAAGGTAGCGACATCCTTTTCTATGAAGGCTTGCACGGTGGTGTTGTGACAGAAGATATCGATCTGGCCAAATACGTTGACCTACTGGTTGGCGTGGTACCGATCGTCAACCTGGAGTGGATTCAAAAAATTCACCGTGATACCGCACAGCGTGGCTACTCTGCAGAAGCAGTGACCGACACCATCCTGCGTCGCATGCCTGATTACGTGAACACTATCACCCCGCAGTTTTCACGCACTGACATTAACTTCCAGCGCGTACCTGTGGTCGACACATCAAACCCTTTCATCTCACGTGATATCCCAACACCTGACGAAAGCCTGATTGTGATTCGTTTCAGACACCCAGAAAAACACGATCTTCCATACTATCTTTCAATGTTGAAAGATTCATGGATGTCTCGTCCAAACACCATCGTATTACCTGGCGGCAAAATGGGACTGGCGATGGAAATCATCCTCAATCCGGTCGTTCATGACTTGATGGAAAAGAAACGCTCTGCTTAATCTTTAAATGGTCAACAGACCAATTTAAGTCAGCATTTAAAACGCCACCCATAGTTGGGTGGCGTTTTTTTCGTCTGAGCACGAACAAGTACGCGCAGAAAATATTTAACTATCAACATGATAGTTAAAATTTTAGACCAGAGATGATTATTAGTGTTTGACTTAAAAATTCGGCAGACCCCGGCTGCGCAGGGGGGAAGTTCAAGCAACGACAATCCATTATCCACTTGAATCTCATCGCAGCCGGGAGTGCCGGTGAATCGCCATCCCTTTCACACCACTCTGAATCGAAAACCTCAATCCAGAGAGAGGAGGAGGTGCTCAGGGATGTCTGTAGTGCGTGAAAGAGTGTAGATGATGGTTAAAGTTAAATCAACCACTTTTTGTATGGTTATTATTGACTAACTTACGTGGGTATTTAAGTGCCGTTCAGGTTCACGCGATTAGCGCCTCAAATTAGATCAAATTTTATCCCTTGAGCAAGCGGCAACTCAGAACCCCAGTTAATGGTATTGGTTTGACGACGCATATAGGCCTTCCAGCAATCGGAGCCCGCCTCTCGGCCACCACCGGTCTCTTTTTCGCCGCCGAAGGCACCACCGATCTCAGCACCCGAGGTGCCAATATTGACGTTGGCAATGCCGCAATCGCTGCCACGCGCCGACAAAAACTGCTCCGCATTTTGCAAGGTATTGGTAAAAATGGAAGATGACAGCCCCTGCGGCACATCGTTTTGCAGTGCGATCGCTTCATCCAAGGTTTTATATTTCATCACATAAAGAATCGGCGCAAAGGTCTCGTCTTTAACCACTGCACTCTGGCGCTTCACTTCGATCAATGTTGGCTCGACAAAACTGCCTTTCCCGCGCCGAGCATTGCCACCAAAGAGTAATTGACCGCCCTGCTGTTCAGCCTGCGCGACCGCCGCCTTAAATCCCGCGACGGCATCCACATCGATCAACGGCCCCATCAATGTATTTTTACGCAATGGATTGCCAACCCTCACCTGACCATAAGCACTAACCAGCGCCGGGATCAGTTTTTTATAAATTTTATGATGCACAATCAGCCGACGCGTCGAAGTACAACGCTGCCCTGCGGTACCGACCGCACCAAAGACAATCGCTGGAATCGCAAGCTCAAGATCCGCCGATTGATCAACGATGATGGCGTTATTGCCACTACACTCCAGCAGGTAACGACCCAGTCGTCGCGACACCCGTTCCGCTACTTCATGACCAACATGGCTCGAGCCAGTAAACGACATCAGCGCAACACGCCGATCAGCCACAAAGCGTTGCGCCATATCATTATCGACCGGCAGAAACAGTGAAAAAATCGCGGGATAACCCATCTTCTCCAGCACACCATTACAGATATGCTGCACGGCAATCGCACACAGCGGTGTTTTGGCTGAAGGCTTCCACACCACGGTATTACCACAGATCGCGGCAATAAAGGCATTCCAGGCCCACACCGCCACTGGAAAATTAAACGCACTAATCACCCCTACCACACCCATCGGGTGCCACTGCTCATACATACGATGCTCGGGACGTTCTGAGTGCATGGTATTGCCATACAGCATACGCGACTGGCCCACCGCAAGGTCGGCGATGTCAATCATCTCCTGCACCTCGCCATCACCTTCTTGTTTGATTTTACCCATCTCCATCGCGACCAGCGAACCGAGTGCATCTTTATTCTCACGCAGCGCGTTACCGATCTGTCGAATCACTTCGCCGCGCTGCGGTGCGGGCACGCGCGCCCATTCGCGCTGTGCTTCAACACTCGCGCTCATCACCTGCTCGTAGTCTTTTTCGCTACAGCCATAGGCCTTTGCGATCAACTCACCGGTCGCGGGATTAAATGATTCGATCACCCCCGCATTCCGCGTTGTTAACCACGCGCCATTGGAATAGGTCGCGGCATTATTTTTTTTAAGCTTGAGTGCCTTTAGCAGATCCATCGCATTACTCCCGAGTAGAAGAACAAATCTTATGCGTAATATTTACCAAAACGATTACTCGTTACTTCATCCAGCGTAACCGACTCCTGCGTGATAAAACCACTAAAGCGCTCACTGTTATCCAGCACAATATCCATCGCACTACAGATACCGGAGGCGGTGGTCACCTGAATCGAAGACCACAACTTACCGGCGATCTCCTGCGGGTAGACTTTTTTCACATAGTTCTCTTCAAGAAACTGTCCCTTTGATTTACCCGCTACGGCCACATAGATCAGCACCACATCCTGTAGCGTCTTTGGTATTGCACGCTCAAGAATGCGCTTTAACGTCGCGCGATCTTCATTCAGGCGCAACTCATTCATCAATAACTTAATCTCTTTACAGTGCCCCGGATAACGCATCGTTTTATAATTCATGGTGCGAATCATACCGTCATAGGTTTCACACAACGTGCCCAGACCACCCGAAGTATTAAAGGCCTCATACAGCACGCCATCAAGGGTGATTGTCTCGTAACCCTCAAGCGGTTGCAGTGCGACAAACTCACCATTCTCGATGCCGTAACAGGTGTTGCCGTACTCGTTGATCAAGCCATCGGTTGACCATGTCAGCGAATATTTAAGTGCATTATTAGGGTTAACCGGCAGCGCACCGACACGCATTTTAACCATGTCGATCACTTCGAACTTCTTCATCAGGTCATTGGCGACAATACTGATAAAACCAGGGGCAAGCCCACACTGCGGCATAAAGACACTCGATACACCTTTGCTCACATTTTGCACATGGCGCGTGACGCCGACATCCTCGGTAAGATCAAAATAGTTCACCTCATATTTCGCCGCCAGATCCGCCACCAATGTATTGCAATAATAGGGTAGACCAGAAATAACCGCGTCAAACTTTCCAGCGCCGTTCTGGCCGGACATAACCTTGTCCAACGCCTTTTCATCCTGCGCATCAAGTGGGAATACCGTCACATGAGTCAGGCCCAGTTCTTTCACCAAGGTTTTCGCTTCATCAGTCTCAAGACTACCGACATGCACATCGTAGCCACCCGAGTCCGACAGCATCGTGGCAATCAGCGAACCGATCTTTCCTGCGCCCAGTAACAACACCTTTCGCATAGTCATACTCCGCTCCTTTTTGCCGATATTAAAAGGATAGACGCTGGCCTTGATGATCCCATCGTCACCCTCATTTCACCAGGCCTTAACATCTGGCCTGTTCAATCTATTCAAAACAGGTCATCATCCAACATCCTTACTGGAGTCTGTCATGACCACTAGCCATTTAAACGCCTTTGCTGCTCGTGTTGCCAAGTTGCTGATTGACGAAAACTCTACGTTTCAGCGTAATGCCGACAAGCAACAGACCATCCAAGCCATCGGCGGTGAAGCCGAACTCTTTACGTTAGATCTCACTCCATTTGCAACAAAGCCACAGCCCGTTTCGGCTTATACACTTTTTAACGATATCAGCGACGTCTCACATCTATTAGCGGCATATCAGAGCGCAAAACACAACCTGCGTTTTGAAATGGATCTGCCCGATGCCGCCAGCCATGTCTCCGATTATGCGGATGACTTTATCAACACAATACTGGCCAAAGCGAACGCCACTCTGAATCATCAGCAGGCGAAACTGATTGCCGACTGGGTAAAACATTTAGATATTTACTGTGCCGTAAAAAGCATTGAATCTTTCTTTTACAGCAAGGCCGATTTAACCCTGCTGGAGATAGCACCCAAATATGGCTGGGATGTGACTTTTGACCACCTCGCGATCCGCTGTGGCAATCAGGCAAATTTAGATGGCGAACGTATCGCCAGCCTGCTCAAAGATGAACATGCCTACACCGCCACCCAGTTTAGCGGCGAAGATTACTACCAGTTCCCCGATGGCTGGAATGCATACCCGCTCTATAAAATGCTTGAGAATGGCCAGACGCTGCGCATCTTTGTTGATCAATCAGATGCTCACGCTCCAAAGCAAATTATCCAGCACTGGAATCATGTCTACGGCTATACCGCCCATCACCTCGCCATTCGCGCCACCACGTTGCAAGATGGCAAACGCGTCGCGGTGCCGCTTAAAACAGTGATGACCGCGCTCGAAGAGGCTGGGGTAAACATCATGACACCCACCGGCCACTACACCAACGGGCTGTTGATGCAGGTCTTTACTCAGCCAGAAAAAAACAGCGAGATCCCTGACGAACTCAAACAACAGGTCAGCGCCTACGACCCGCAACTGGCAAAGACAATCGAAAATGCAAAACTATTGGAGATCGTCTCTCGACTCGAGATGCCACCAGAATTAGCCGAGGCGTACTTTGCCCTTTATGACATCCAGTATCATCCCGGCAATCCGCTGCACTCGGCACCTTATTATCAATATTTTCTACCGGCACAAGCAGCGCATGTGATCAAAACCTCGCAACAGGTCGAGTAAACACAACCAACCATCAGATTGACCGCCCAGCATGATTTCACTATGCTGGGCGCATGAAAATATTACCGTTGATGAGTGCCGCATTGGTGGCCTGTTCAGTGATCGCCACACCGGCCTTCGCATCCGATAAACAACTACAGTTGCAGGTTGATGCGCTCACCGAACGCCTCAGCGAACTGGAACAGCGCCTCGATAGCCTCGAGAAAAAACCAACCACGGTGACGCGCACCACCATCATCAAAACCGATAACGCACTACCAGCACCCACCAACCCCGGTGACTGGCAAGATACAACCAACTGGATACACATCAAGGTCGGCATGGATTATCAGGATGTGCGTGACCTGCTCGGCGAACCGCTCAAGGTCCGCCGCGGTAGCTCTGAGTTCTGGTACTACACCGATAAAAAATTCGACGGCCCACATCTTAAGTTTCTTTTCAAAAAAGTGAACGCCTGGAAAGCACCCGAAGGGATTGCCGGCACCGATTAATCCCGCGGCCAACTAACCCCGCTTATCGTTCACGATAATGAAACGCCTTAGACAGATCGCGCTACTGCTCGGGCCAACGCTCGGGCTTTCGATCGCCGCGTTTGCCGACATTCCCGGTCACCCACATGCCGCGTCCATGCTTGGCGTGGTGGTGTGGATGGCGATCTGGTGGCTCAGTGAATGCGTGCCGCTTTCGGTCACAGCATTATTACCACTCATCACCTTTCCACTAATGGGCATCGCCACCGCCAAAGAGACCGCGCCGCGCTACATGGGCAGCATCATGTTTCTCTTCATCGGTGGCTTTTTGATCGCACAGGCGATGGAGCGCACCGGCCTGCATCAGCGCATCGCACTGGTGATCCTGTCACACCTGCACGGCAGCCCGTTTCAGATATTAGTCGGCTTCGCCCTCTCCACCGCCTTTCTTTCGATGTGGATCTCCAACACCGCCACCACCATGCTAATGGCAACGATTGCCATCGCCGTGCTCACCCGTCTCGATAAGGTGTTCGATGGCAAAACGATGGTAATAATGGCCAGCACACTGCTACTCACCATCGCCTATTCTGCCAACATCGGCGGCATGGGCACCCCGGTCGGCACGGTACCGAACCTGGTCTTTCTCGAAAACATGCGCGCCGCCGCACCCGATGACGTCCCCAGCTTCCTAGAGTGGATGATGGTCGGCGTGCCGGTGGTGATCGTCGGTATCACCATTGTGGTGTTTTATTTAGGACGGCGCGTACGCGGCCTCAGCTGGTCAAACGCCGCCGTTGAAGGGATCTCTGACGAACTGCAAAGCCTCGGCACGATGCGCCGCGACGAACGCTTTGTCGCCTGGGTACTCAGCTTAACAGCGGTCGCATGGATGACCCGCAAAGGAATACAGGGCGAAGGGATCGACATCCCTGGCTGGGCCTCGCTACTACCCTATCCCGGCGTTGATGATGGCACCGTGGCGATCGTTGCGGCATTGATCCTCTTTCTTGTGCCCATTCGCAACGGAAAACCGATCATGGATAAAAGCACCATTGGCCGCCTGCCGTGGGACATCATCCTGCTACTCGGCGGCGGCTTTGCATTGGCGATGGGGATGAAAAATTCCGGCCTCTCATTTTGGGTCGGTGATCAACTGCAATTTCTCAGCGCCGTTCCGCTACCGCTGATGCTGCTCGGCATCGCACTGGTGATCGTCTTCCTGACCGAGGTCACCAGCAACACCGCCACCACGCAGGTGATGCTACCGGTACTCGCGGCGGTCGCCATCTCCAGTGATCATGACGTCACCCAGATGCTGCTCACCGCCACCCTCGCCGCCTCCTGCGCCTTTATGCTGCCGGTCGCCACACCACCCAATGCGATCATCTTTGGTACCGAACGGATCTCAATGGGCGAGATGATCAAGGCCGGTTTTCGCCTTAACCTGGTCTTTCCACTGGTAATATTGGCTGCAGTGCTAACACTTCGCCCATTCATGCCGTAAAGGCCAGCCGAACTCATTCCGGGACAAATTCCAGCGATCTTCTGCGATTCTGTAGCAATCTCCACGAATCTAGACAAAATCCACTAAAGGGTGCTAAATTAGCCCACAACAGGCGAGTTTTGCTCAATAACCGCCTGTTGATGGCAATTTAACGGAATTTAACAGGATTTAACCGGACAATAACCACGCTGATGGCTAAGTTACTCATTTTAAACGGTCCCAATCTAAATTTGCTCGGTGAGCGGGAACCCGGCCACTACGGCAACGATACGCTGGCAACCATCAATCAGCGCCTCGACAATGCCGCACAGGCAGCAGGACACACACTCGTCAGTTTTCAGAGCAATGCAGAACATGAGCTGGTCGACCAGATACATACTGCAAAAAAGGATGGCGTCGCCTTTATCATCATCAATCCCGCCGCTTTCACTCACACCAGCGTCGCGATTCGGGATGCATTCAGCGCCACCAGCATCCCATTTATTGAGATTCATCTTTCCAACGTCCACGCACGAGAAGCGTTCAGGCATCACTCGTTCTTCTCAGACATTGCCGTGGGCGTTATTTGCGGGCTTGGGCCGATTGGCTACGAGCTTGCACTACAGGCTGCGATTAAACAGCTTGAAACAAACTAAACATCATTTATAACGATAATTTTAAAGAGCGCCCAATGGATATACGAAAAATTAAAAAACTGATCGAGCTGCTTGAAGAGTCAGACCTCGCCGAGATCGAAATTCACGAAGACAAAGAGTCGGTACGCATCAGCCGTACCAGCCAGGTCGTAGCGGCACAACCGACCATGGTTGCTGCTGCACCACAGGCTGCCGCACCTGTTGCGGCCGCAGAGGCAGCGCCTAAAGCGGCAGAAGCGGCTGTCGTCAACGGCAATCCAATTACCTCACCGATGGTAGGCACCTTCTACCGTGCAGCCGCACCGGGGGCAAAACCGTTTGCTGAAGTGGGTCAGCGCGTCAATATTGGCGACACCCTCTGCATCATCGAAGCGATGAAGATGCTAAATCAGATTGAAGCCGACAAAGCCGGTGTGATTGTCGATATTCTCGTAGAAAATGGCCAGCCAGTTGAATATGGCGAAACCATTTTCATCGTTGAATAATTCGGAATCGCTGACATGTTTGAAAAGATCGTCATCGCCAATCGAGGCGAAATTGGACTGCGCATTCTGCGCGCCTGTCGTGAGCTCGGCATCAAAACCGTCGCTGCACATTCATCGGCTGACCGTGACCTGAAGCATGTGCGCCTGGCAGACGAAACGGTCTGCATCGGCCCTCCTTCATCGACAGAGAGCTACCTCAACGTACCCGCCATCATTAGCGCGGCTGAAGTCACTGGCGCCGTTGCAATCCACCCCGGCTACGGTTTTCTCTCTGAAAATGCTGACTTTGCCGAGCGTGTTGAGCAGAGTGGTTTTATCTTTATCGGTCCACGCCCAGAGACCATTCGCGCCATGGGCGACAAGATTGCCGCCATCACCGCGATGAAAAAGAGCGGCGTACCCTGCGTACCCGGCTCCGACGGCCCAATCGGTGATGATGCTGAAACCAACCTCACACTCGCACGCGAGATCGGCTACCCGGTCATCATCAAGGCGGCGGGCGGCGGTGGTGGACGCGGCATGCGCGTTGTTCACAGCGATGCAGCACTTAACAATGCCGTTGCACTCACCCGCGCCGAAGCGGGCAGCGCCTTTGGCAACGAAACACTCTACATGGAAAAATACCTGGAAAATCCGCGTCACGTCGAGATTCAGATTCTCTCTGATTCACACGGCAATGCGATTCACCTCGGTGAACGCGACTGCTCAATGCAGCGTCGCCACCAAAAGGTCGTGGAAGAGGCGCCAGCACCCGGCATCACCGAAGAGCTGCGTAATCAGATTGGTGAAGTCTGCGCCAACGCCTGCCGCGAAATCGGCTACCTCGGCGCAGGCACCTTCGAGTTCCTTTACGAAAATGGCAAATTCTACTTCATCGAAATGAATACACGCCTGCAGGTAGAACACCCCGTGACTGAAATGGTCACCGGCGTCGATCTGGTCAAAGAGCAGCTGCGTATCGCATCAGGCGAAGAGCTGACCTACAAACAGAGCGATATCAAACTCAGAGGGCATGCGATCGAGTGTCGTATCAACGCCGAAGATCCTAAGAAATTCACCCCGTCTCCGGGCAAAATCACCCAGTTTCACCAACCGGGTGGCCCTGGCGTACGCGTCGACACACACCTCTACAATGGCTACACCGTGCCGCCTTACTATGATTCGATGATTGGCAAAATAATCACCCATGGTAATTCACGCACCTCAGCCATCAACCGCATGCGTACGGCCCTCGGCGAGCTGGTGATCGAAGGGATCACCACCAACACTCAGCTTCACCGCGATATCATGAATGACCCTAACTTCCAGGAAGGTGGCACCAACATCCACTATCTGGAGAAAAAACTGGCAGAAGCCAACAGCTAATCCAGCAATACCCTGTCGCCCCGCATTCTACCAATGAATGTGGGGCGATCTTTCTCACGGCATATCGCACGCAATGTGCGATAATCGCGCCACTTAAATATTTCAGCACCGAATACGGAACACCCAGAATCATGGCACTCATTACCCTACGCGCCGTTAACGTCGGCTTTGGCGGCCCGGCACTGCTCGAACATGTCGATCTCAAGATCGAACGTGGCGAGCGCCTCTGCCTGGTTGGCCGTAACGGCACCGGCAAATCAACCTTGATGAAACTGATCGCAGGCGAGATCAAGGCCGACGAAGGCGAGATCGTCTACAAACAGGGCATCAGCATCACCCGCCTGACACAGGAAGTGCCGCGCGACCTCACCGGCACCATCTTTGATGTCGTCGCCGAAGGGCTCGGGGAACAGGGCAAACTGCTGGCTGAGTTCCACCACATCAGCCTTGAGCTGGCGCACGACTGCAGCGACAAAATAATGAAGCGCTTTGAGCAGGTCCAACACAAACTTGAGGCGTGTGGCGGCTGGGAAGTCGAACAAAAGGTCACCGCGACGCTAACCCGCATGCAGCTCGACCCTGACATGGAGTTCAGCGCACTATCAGGCGGGCTCAAGCGCCGCGTATTACTCGCGCGCGCACTGGTCAACAAGCCTGATCTATTGATGCTCGATGAACCGACCAATCACCTCGATATCGAAGCGATCCGCTGGCTCGAAGATTTCCTGCTCGACTTCGACGGCACGCTGCTATTTGTGACCCATGATCGCGCGCTATTAAAAAAACTCGCGACACGTATTATCGAACTCGACCGCGGTCGCCTCACGAGCTGGCCCGGCAATTACGAAACCTACCTGCTTCGCAAACAGGAAGCACTGGATGCCGAAGCAACCGAGCACGCCTTATTCGATAAAAAACTGGCGCAGGAAGAAGTATGGATTCGCCAGGGCATCAAGGCACGTCGCACCCGTAACGAAGGCCGCGTGCGCGCACTTGAATCGATGCGCCGCGAACATAGTGATCGCCGTAAAAAAATGGGTTCCGTACGAATGGAACTTCAGGGCGGTGCAAATTCTGGCAAGCTGGTAGTCGAGGCAACTCACATCAGCCAGGCCTATGATGAGCGAACCATCATCCGTGACTTCTCGACTGTCATTCTACGTGGCGACAAGATCGGCATCCTCGGCCCAAATGGCGCGGGTAAAACCACCCTATTAAAAGCGCTATTAGGCGAAGAAGAGCCAAAGTCCGGCACGATTAAACTCGGCACCAAGATTGAGGTCGCCTACTTTGATCAGCATCGATCAGTACTCGATGAGTCAAAGAGTGTAATCGACAATCTCGCACAGGGCAGTGACAAGGTCACGATCAACGGCGTTGAACGTCACATCATCAGTTACCTGCAAGACTTTCTCTTTTCACCTGAACGCGCCCGCACCCCAGTGAAGGCGCTATCGGGTGGTGAACGTAACCGTCTATTGCTGGCGCGGCTCTTCACCAAACCTGCCAATCTACTCATCATGGATGAGCCGACCAATGACCTTGATGTGGAGACACTCGAACTACTGGAAGAGTTGTTACTAAACTATAAAGGTACACTGTTACTCGTCAGCCATGATCGCGCCTTTATCAATAACGTCATCACCAGCACACTAGTGTTTGAAGGCGATGGCGTGATCAACGAATACGTCGGCGGCTACGATGACTGGTTACGCCAGAAGTCAGATGCAAAACCGGCGACAACCGCAAAAAAAAACAAGCCACAAACCAGTAGCGTAGCTAACGCCGAGCAAAAGAAAAAGCTTAGTTATAAAGACCAGCGTGAACTCGATGCTCTACCCAAAACCATCGAAAAGCTGGAAAACGAACAGACTCAGCTGATGGCAAAATTGGGTGATCCTGATTTTTATCAACAACAGGGTGATGCTGTTTCCAAGGTAAATGATCGACTGGCAGAAATCGAAGCCGAACTCCGCGCATGCTACCAGCGCTGGGAAACACTGGAAGGCGAATAATCACATCGTGACCGAAGACAAACCAGCACTCGACTCCTATGCGGCACTCGGCCCCGATGCGATCCTTGATGCGGTCGAAAGCCGCGGTTATCTGTGCAACGGCCAGTTCCTGGCGCTGAACAGTTACGAAAATCGCGTCTACCAGGTCGGCATTGAAGATGCTGAACCGCTCATCGCCAAGTTCTATCGCCCCGCACGCTGGAGCAATGAAGCGATCATTGAAGAGCATCAATTTACGCAGGCGCTAAGTGATTTAGAAATACCTGTGATCGCACCGCTTATTGATAAAGATGGCACCACCCTGCACACACATAACGGCTATCGTTTCACGCTGTCGCCCCGCCGCGGCGGACGCGCACCTGAACTTGATGACCCGGACCACCTTGAGCAGATGGGGCGCTTCATCGCACGCATTCACAACATGGGTGCAACGCAACCGTTCAAACATCGTCCAACGCTTAACATCGAAACCTTTGGGGTCGAGTCATGTCGCTATCTTTTAGAACATCGCTTTGTGCCAGAAGGCTTAATAGAGGCCTATCGCTCACTCACCGAAGACCTGATTGTACGTGTGCGCAGTTGTTATGCCGCTGCGGGTAAAGTAGAGATTATTCGCCTGCACGGAGACATGCATCCCGGCAATGTTTTATGGCGTGATAACGGCCCGCACATCGTCGATTTTGACGATGCACGCATGGGCCCTGCCATACAGGATATCTGGATGTTCCTCTCCGGTGACCGCCAGTACATGACCGCACGCCTCGCCGACTTCTTAAATGGCTACATTGAATTCCGTGAGTTTGACCCAAAAGAACTTCACCTGCTCGAGGCACTGCGAACATTAAGGATGATGCACTACGCTGCATGGATCGCACGCCGTTGGCAAGACCCTGCCTTTCCGCAAGCATTCCCTTGGTTCAATAGTGGGCGTTACTGGGATGACCACATTCTTTCGTTGCGCGAACAAGCCGCACTGATGGATGAGCCACCGCTGGTTTGGGATTAGTTTCCTTCGAACGGAATCAGTATCGACAGACTTTGATTCCGGCAATCAATTCTCATCCACAAAAAAGACGCCCTAACGGCGCCTTTCTAAAAACCCTGATTCTCTAACAGCAAAACAAACAGTCTATAACCGGGTAAAAATATCAGCAAGAATTCCCGGCCCTTCCGCCGCATTGATCGGTTTTAACACATAGCTGCTCATACCAAGCTTGCTACATTCCACGATCGAGTCTTTATCCGCTTTAGAAGTCACCATCACCACGGGTAGCTCTTTATTTGTTTCACGGATTTTTCGCAATGCCTCTTTGCCGTCCATCACAGGCATCACAATATCTAAAAATACAACGCTGATGTCATGCTCACCACTTTCAATAATCGTTAACGCCTGTTTACCATGCTCTGCTTGCACCGTATTTTCGTACCCCATCGAGGCCAATACACGACGCAATCCCTCACGCATCATCATCGTGTCATCAACAATTAAAATAGCTTTTTCTTTATCCAGCATACGACTCCCCTCATCCCTTTTATCGCACAAGAAAGCTTAAATAAAATCGGCCAGCGGCTTCCAGGTCCACCGGTACCGTCATAATATTCTTAACACCTTCCAATAAGAATTCACTGTCCTCTTTATTATATAAATAGAGCGGGACACCAAAAGAAATTTTATGGTTGGTCTCATTGATTTCGCGAGTTGCCAATCCAACCACGGTATTCAAAAACTCAGCCAGCGCCTCTTTGTTTTCATCATTCAGTGATGTATCCGCTTCATCGGTGCCAAACATCACCGAGCGAACTTTGTTACCAATAACAATCGCCGTTGGTGCATCAAAATTCATTACCACATTATTGGTTACGCCATTCGTAAACGTGGCATTAATAGAGACTGCAAAATCTTTAAAGGTAAATACATCCAATGGCTCATGATACGTTAACAGGTCACTTGAACCTTTTAATTCCGCCATGGTTCCAAGGGTATTAATCGTTTCGGCAACAAAAGGCAGCAACACGGAGTTACGGATGTTATCAGTTGAAATCTCTTCTAGTTTCATATCACTAACACTATTTTGGGCTATCTGTATTAAAACTATCGTCTAAACCGAAGTTAACTTAAGACATTTAAACAACCCGATACCGCATGCATACAAATCTCATACAATATCTTAAGGAACCTCTGATTTATTCATGAGATCGTATCTTGCACCTAAAACATTCAGCTTCTGCGTTGAAAATCTTCGCAATAGCGCGCTATTACGTGCGATTCTCGCCTTAAATCTGAAAGTTTTAGATCACAATCTACTTCGTTCAGAATAAATCAGAGGCTCCTTAAGTAAACATAATTACACCCACAAAAAAAGCGCCTCAAAGGCGCCTTCTGCTACTCACTCAAAACAGCTAATGGCTAACACCCTTCGTCAGCACCCTCTTCAGCGACAGCACCCACACGGCGCGCGGAGTTAATCATCACTGGCTCAACTGGTACATTTTGATGGCCGCCGCTGTTACCTGTTTTCACCTGAGCAATCTTATCTGCCACGTCCATACCATCAACCACCTTAGCAAAAACAGCATAACCAAAGTCACGACTACCGTTATCAAGGAAATCGTTATCCACCAAGTTCAAGAAAAACTGAGAGGTCGCACTATCAACCACTGCCGTGCGTGCCATTGAGAGTGTACCGCGAGTATTCTTCAGGCCGTTATCTGCTTCATTTTTGATCTCTTCGCGGGTCTCTTTCTGCTGCATGTCCGCAGTAAAACCACCGCCCTGCAACATAAAGCCGGGAATCACGCGATGGAAGATGGTGCCGTCGAAATAGCCGTCATCAACATATTGTAGGAAATTTGCAACCGTAATCGGTGCTTCATCAGGGTACATTTCGATGGTGATATCACCATGCGATGTTGAAAAAATAATCATTTCGACCTCCACGCGATCTTTCTATAAGTTGCGCGCATTGTAACGGCTCAGCGCGCTCATTAATAGTGAGGTAGCCGGTTATTGCGCGCCCCCTCTTACAATGACATCATTCAGTAACTTACGAACACATAATACAAAGAGACTAGCGCAATGAAAATCGGCACTCCCCTATCCCCTTCTGCCACCCGTGTGATGCTGCTCGGCAGCGGTGAACTTGGCAAAGAGGTGATCATTGCGCTGCAACGGTTCGGGGTTGAGACGATTGCGGTTGATCGCTATGCGAATGCACCCGGCCATCAGGTAGCGCACCGCGCCCATGTGATTAACATGGCAGACCCTGCAGCATTGCGTGCACTGGTGGAACTGGAAAAACCCGACATTATCGTGCCGGAGATTGAAGCGATTGCGACCGACATGCTGGCAGCGATCGAAGCCGATAACCTTGCCGAAGTGATCCCCACCGCCCGCGCGACACAACTAACGATGAACCGCGAGGGAATTCGCAAACTCGCCGCCGAAGAGCTTGCGCTGCCCACATCACGTTACGCCTTTGCCGAAAGCTTAAATGAACTACGCATGGCGATCGATGGTGGTGTCGGTTACCCCTGCATCGTTAAGCCGGTGATGTCGTCATCGGGCAAGGGGCAATCAACCATCAATGAACCAGAAGAGGTGGAGACAGCCTGGAACTATGCGATGAGCGGCGGGCGCATTAAAGGCGGGCGTGTGATCGTTGAAGAGATGATCGAGTTCGATTTTGAGATTACGTTACTAACCGTACGCGCACGTAATAGCAGCGGCGAGATTGAAACATATTTCTGCACACCGATCGGTCATCGCCAGGTGAATGGCGATTATGTTGAAAGCTGGCAACCGCAGGCGATGAGCACTACCGCATTAAAACGCGCGCAGGAAGTCGCCGCTGCGGTAACCGGCAACCTCGGCGGCCGAGGCATCTTCGGCGTGGAACTATTCATTAAAGGTGATCAGGTATGGTTTAGTGAAGTGAGCCCGCGCCCACACGACACCGGCATGGTGACGATGACAAGTCAGTATCAAAATGAGTTTGAACTGCATGCACGCGCTATTCTTGGCTTACCGGTTTCGATTGAGATGAATGTTACTGCGGCAGCCAGTGCTGTGATCTACGGCGCAATGGATGAGCCGGGGATTGCATTTGAAGGGATCGATACAGCACTACAGGATCCACAGACCGACCTACGTTTGTTTGGCAAACCCGAAGCATTTAAACAGCGCCGCATGGGCGTTGCGCTGGCTTATAGTAGTAGCACCGATGATGCACGACAGCGTGCGAGCAAGGCTGCGGCTCAGGTGAACACGACGAAAATTTAATTCAGTGTAACAAACGGTTTCGGCAAGCAGTGATACAAACTGAAACCGTTTTGCTTTAAAGCATTACGCCTTATCCAGCGCCTGACTGATATCGGCAATGATGTCATCCTGATGCTCAATGCCCACCGATATCCGCACCAGCTCTTCACTTACACCGGCCGCTTTTAATTCATCCGGGCCAAGCTGACGATGTGTCGTGGAAGCAGGATGACAGGCCAGTGACTTTGCATCACCAATATTGACCAGTCGTAAAATCATCTGCAACGCATCAATAAAACGACCGCCCGCCTCTTTGCCACCCTTAATGCCAAAGCTCAAGATGCCAGATGCTTTGCCTTTGGTAATCTTGTCTGCTGTCGCCTTATAAGGGCTCCCTTCCAACGCGGCATAATTGACCCACTCAATCTTTGGATGGTTTTGCATCCACGCGGCAACCGCCTCGGCATTTTCACAGTGACGTTCCATGCGTATTCCCAATGTCTCAAGCCCCTGCAGTATTAGAAAGGCATTCATCGGTGAGATTGCAGCGCCAGTGTTACGCAACGGCACCACGCGCGCACGCCCAATATAAGCAGCCTCGCCTAACGCTTCGGTATAAACCACACCGTGATAAGAGGGGTCTGGCTCATTTAACATTGGAAAACGTGCTTTATTTTTCACCCAGTCAAATTTACCTGAATCGATAATAATACCGCCGATAGACGTCCCGTGGCCGCCAATATATTTGGTTAATGAATGCACCACGATATCTGCGCCAAAGTCGAACGGGCGGCAGAGGTATGGAGTCGCTACGGTGTTATCGACAATCACCGGCACACCATGCTTATGAGCGATCTCCGCCAGCCTTTCAATATCGACAATATTACCGGCAGGATTACCAATTGTTTCACAAAAGACCGCGCGCGTTTTGTCATCGATCAGTTTCTCGATACCATCAAAATCATCATGCGAAGCCATCCGCACATCGATGCCCTGACGCGGAAAAGTGTGTTTAAAAAGATTATAGGTGCCGCCGTAAAGCTGGGAGATAGAAACAATATTATCACCCGCTTCTGCAATGGTTTGAATCGCATAGGTGATTGCCGACATACCCGATGCCAAAGCTAGCGCACCAATGCCGCCTTCCATTTCAGCCAGGCGCTGCTCCAGCACTGAGGAGGTGGGATTCATAATGCGGGTATAGATATTACCGGCGACTTTCAGATCAAACAGGTCAGCGCCATGCTGTGTATTATCAAAGGTGTAACTCGTGGTTTGATAAATAGGCACTGCCGCAGACTTTGTGGTTGCTTCAGACTCATACCCGTGGTGTAGCGCCAGTGATTCCAGCTTCATGTTTACTCCCCTTAAATAAACTCAATCATAAAAAACGCGGCAATAACGAACGTCAGAAAACGTTCGGGTTATTCAAAGCCTGTTTTCAAACCGCCTTTCAATTCTTTCGATGTATCGCGCATACGCTGCTGCATATCACGTTGCTGCTCCATCACTTGCTGCATGTCAATATCAGGCATCGCGTCGATCTGATCCTGAATGGGCTTAACACGGTCAGCAAGACGCTGACGCATCTCCGCACGGTTCAGCAGCTCATAACCCGCAGGGATCGTCATATCTTCATTACGCAACATCGCGTGTTGATTGATGTGTGTAATTTCATGTGTCACCAGCCCTTCTCTATCGACCGAACGCATCGGTAAACCTTTCGCTGCATATTCATCGTCAACGATATCTGCCGCCGCCTCACACATCTGCTCTTCGCCAAACAGTGACGCCATGATGATCGCATCCACGCCATCCGATCCACGCGCCATCGCGGCCACAAAGTTTTTAACAATTTCATTTTCAGTTGCGGCTGGTGCGAGGTATTCATCAGAACAGTGAATAGTGTCATTAATCATCACGCGATAATGGACAGTGGCAAAACCATTGACCTGCGGTCCATCGCCCTGCTTTAACAATTCAACCTTCGGCATCATGCGGTCTTTAATTGCACTGGTAATATGCTCACTGGTCGCCACCGCCGACTCATGATCGACCACCACCCCTTCGAGGTGGTTAACGGTGTAAGTCTTCCCGCTTGCAAGGTCCATTAATAGATAGTCATCAGCCGAACCGCTATCGATTCTGGCACGCGTCTCTTCAATACTCACCTTGCTGTGCATCTGATGCTTATTGACACTTTCAACCACCACGCCAGCACTGACCGGCGAAATGATAACCACAGATGCCGCCATCAAAAGTGGCGCTACTATCGATCTGGATACTCTCACAACAATCCTCACTACTAAATATAAGCCATCATGCAAATAGACAACGCCTACCCTGTTCAATCAATTAAACAGGATCAGCACCATTGTTTGCCGCTTAGTCTAGCATGAGAAAAGCGTTAGATTGGAAGACTATCCTGATGCAGAGCATCGAATAATCATCCACTTGAAAAGAGAGAGGCGCTACCAGAAGAGGCTGGCCGTCTCGACAAATTGGATACCGGCTTCGCCGATGATTTCTTCCTGATCAAAGTCATCTTTTTTCAGACCGGTGGCAAGCCACGCAGCACCATCAATCTCAGTTTCAGGCACCTTTACTTCACAGAAAGCACCTAATTCTGATTGATTTGCCAGTACGTTTGCAATGTGTACAATCGCCGCTTCCATCTTGGCACCTTTCGCCCGTCCCGGCTGATGATGAAACGCGACCGCCTCCTGCAAACTCTCGGGCAAGGTCCACTGTTTTAGCAACTCGCCACCAAGATCCGCATGGGTAAAACCCAGCTCTTCAGACTCAATCGCAAACAGCATCTCTTCATCACCATTCGCAGTATCCAGCATTCTTTTCGCAATATCAGGGACTCGGTTGTAAATCACCAGACTACCGATATCATGCAACAGCCCCGCGATAAATAAACGCTCGGTATGCAACACATTACAACGCTTGGCAAGTAGCCGCGAAATGATGCCGCAGTAGATACTGTGCCGCCAAAAAGTATCCATATTGACCACATCATTAGGAATGGCAGAAAAAGATTTTACCGCCGAAACGGCCACCACCAGACTATAAAGCTCACGTAGTCCGATCACCGCCACCGCACGTGAAACCGTGTCGATGCGCGAACTAAAATTGTAAAAAGGGCTATTGACGATCTTCAGCAGACGCGCCGTTAGGCTCGGGTCCTGACTGATAATCAACCCCATATCATCCGCTGCCGCCGTCGGTGATTCCATTAAATCGAACACTTTCACATAAACATCAGGGGGGGAGACCAAACCAGAAACTTCGCCAAGCCAACGTGATGAAACCTTTGAGACCTCCTCATCCTCTTGATCTTTAAGCATATTAATCTCGTTCACTGAATTCTCCAGAATTTTAGCGTTACACGCCCGCAATCACACAAAACATACACTTTATGATATCGCTCACTCGACAAAATTATTGAGCATAGAGTCACAATAAATAATAAATAGCTCTGCTATAAATGACTATACCAGTAGGAATTATTTTATTTTCAAGGCTAGAACTATGACCACAGATAGAGATTCATCCGCAGCCCTCAAAAAACCTGGCGGCACTCAAGGCCCAACTTCCAGCAGGGAGTTTCAGACGCAATGCCTCGATGCGGCAGAGCGCTTTTCTGAGCACCTGCTCGCCATCATGGACGGACTTGGCGAAACACTTTATCAAATGGCAGATCAGGCTGATGATCACGAATTACGTCGTCTCTATTTTACTGCACTGCAAGAAGTCTATAGCAGCCGAGCCAAGTCAAAAGGCCACTTCAAAAAACAGTTCCTGGCCGCTCTCAAAGCTGAAGTTCAACTACAGCCCGACAGCCACTCGGCTGCTTTATTTACCAATGCCACCCTTACGGGTATCGAACAACTCACTAAACTAGAGTCCCAGCCTCAGCCAGAGCCAAAGCCAGAGCCCAAGGAGGAAGCGATGCCAAAACAGCCGACTATCAACCAGAGCAGTAAAGACCAATACCGCCAGATGGCCAATGCACTACCCAAAGGTAGCTGGGTCGAGTTTCACTATCCTGACGCAGCCATTCTTAAAGCTCGCTTTACCTGGGTAAACCCCGTCACTGGCGTCTATCTATTCATCGATCGCGATGGCAGAAAAGCACCTGACCGGACACCAGAGGAACTTGCAAACGCATTTCGTAGAGGCCATGCATTACTGATTCAAGATGCTGCCCAGCTTACCCGTGACGCCGGTAGCAGTGCAGGCTAAAACCACTGTACGTTAGTTGACTTCCACCCACTTCACGGGCAGACTGCGCGCCATGAACAGAACTCTTAATACAGCCATGCGAGCGATTCGCGTCCACCTGCCTAAATGGCTGGTGGCGATTAGTGACGTGCGCCTGAAAACAGAGAGTCCGATGTAAAAAACCACATCAATCTGTTTTTATTAAAAAGGCCGCCGAATGAAAATTCCGTGGCCTTTTTTATTTTTTAACGTAATGAAATCTGGAGAAAGCATCATGCAAGTCCCTGCCGCTTTTGCGGCCGTCGTTCTCATCTGGTCAACCACACCGCTCGCCATTCAATGGAGCAGTGAAGGTCAAGGCTTCCTTTTTAGCGTCTTCAGCAGAATGGCACTGGGTATGGTGTTGTGCCTGCTTATCATCAAAGTGATGAGCATTGCACTACCATGGCATAAAAAAGCCCTCCAAGCCTATATTGCCGCCGCAATCAGTCTCTACGGTGCAATGTTATGCGTCTACTGGGGCGCACAATTTATCCCGTCAGGCGTGGTCTCTGTGCTGTTTGGCTTGACGCCGATTGCAACAGGAATTCTTGCCGTGATCTGGTTAGGTGAAAGTAAATTTACGACAATAAGAATCATCGGCCTGTTACTGGCGGTTGCAGGACTTGCGATTGTATTTGGCGTTAGCTTTTCACTCGGCGAGGCAGCAATGCTAGGCATCTGTGCAGTACTGCTATCCATCAGCCTCACAGCAGTTAGCACCGTATGGCTTAAGCATATCAATGCAGGGCTATCGCCTGTTGCGGTCACTACGGGTGCGTTAATTATCTCAACGCCACTTTACGCACTAACGTGGCTGCTATTTGATGGGGAACTACCAGCGGACATCCCAACACGTGCCCTTAGCGCTACGATTTATTTGGGTGTTATTGGTTCTGTGGTTGGTTTTATTCTGTTTTTCTATTTACTGAAAAACATGGAAGCCAGTCGCGCCACACTGCTCACATTAATCACACCCGTGTTAGCACTACTGCTTGGCCATGCATTAAACAATGAGCGTGTTGGCATCGAAGTGTGGCTTGGAACAGGGATGATCCTGGCTGGTTTAATGAGCCACGAATGGGGAGAAATTTTACTCAAAAAAACTTCACAGAGACCGTAGATCTCTGATCGACTCAATCAAGACCAGGTAGCCTTTCGCTGCCTGGTCTTTTAACCTTGTCTCATTACTCGCTCAGTTACTCGCACTTTGCAAGGGCATACTGTTACGTGCTGCACAGGCATAGAAAACCTTAATGGCATAACTGTGCGGCGTATCATTCCAAAGATAGGCTGCGAGAATGGTATTCAGCATACTGGTAGAATATTCATCGTCCATCGCAACATGGAGTGATGAATTCAAGCTTAAGCTTAATGCATGTTCGGCAGGTACACCTAAACGAGAGTTAATCACTGAATCCATTCCAACCATAGCCTGCCCATAGCAACTGCTTTCTGCCATGCCAACCACATGATTGTCAAAAGCCTGGGAACTACCTGCCAATAACATCAGCGCTAATCCAGCGAGCGTGTTTATTGCCTTTTTCATTGTAAACGCCTCCTGCGTTACCGGGGCCAAGAACGCCCTAAAAATAACAACTCTTATTATGGTTATCGGCGCTTACAATTTTTGTTTTAGCTAAACATCACTTGTTAACTATATGTAAAAAATGGTTTTTTAATTTTTATTTCATTTATTATCTGATTACAATGCAACGCTAAAGCGTTATTCACCAAGAGAGAATGACGCCGTCAACAGCATTAAAAAATTCAGGCAGCAGAGCACACCTAACACCCGAACCGCAATAACAAAGCTCTTTTTATCAATCCAGTTTCGCAGCGGATTCATCTCGGCCACCAGATGATTTTTTTGATGCAACTGCAATATCCATTGCTGAATCACCTCAGGTCGCCTCACAAAGTGCCAACCGGTTACCAGAAAACAGATCGCCATAAACAGCGTTAACATTTCATTCATCACACAGCTCCATTCGCATAACTGACCACCTATCACCTCCTTGCAAGATACGCCAATAAAATCAGGTTCGCCATCTTCCCTCTCATACGCGTACAATAAAAACTCATCAACAATCATAAGCGTGACGATTCAATTATGGCGTGGCAGGAACTGACATTCGAGGTATCACCCTCACAAGTAGATACCCTTTCAGAACTTCTATGTGACGCAGGTGCAGCCTCCGTGACATTCAAAGACAATGCCGATACACCTATATATGAACCCGCGGCGGATGCCAGCGACCTATGGGCAAGCACTTGTGTCGTTGGTCTATTCGACGCGGGCACCGATTTTGATGCTGTCCTCTTATTAGTCCAACAGAGCGAACCGTTTTCCAAATTGCCGCCATATCGCATCACCGATTTAAAAGAACAGCAGTGGGAACGCCTCTGGATGGATGAGTTCAAACCGATGCGCTTTGGTGAGCGCCTCTGGATCTGCCCCACCGAAACCGCGCCACCGGAACCCGATGCACTGAATATCATGCTCGATCCGGGCCTCGCCTTTGGCACCGGTACGCACCCCACCACAGCGCTGTGCCTGGAGTGGATCGATCAAAATGATCTCGACCACAAAACCGTGATCGACTTCGGCTGCGGCTCCGGCATTCTCGCCATTGGTGCGGCAATGAGTGGCGCGACCTCGATTGAAGCGATCGATATCGACCCGCAGGCGCTACTCGCCACCAATAGCAATGCAGCCCAAAACAGCGTCACCTCCAAAATCACTACGGCGCTGCCCAACGAGGCCACCGCACTGACCGCTGTTGACTGCCTGCTCGCCAACATCCTCGCTAATCCAATCATGGAACTGGCCGACTACTTCTCGACACTGGTAAAACATAACGGCATCATCGTCTTATCAGGCATTTTGAGTGAGCAGGCAGCACAAGTGGTCAGCGCTTATGAAAAGTGGTTTGAATTTCAACCCATCGCTGAAAAAGAGGGCTGGGTACGACTCGTCGCCAGCCGCAATGCCAGAGACAATACCAGCCACGATGAAAGATAAAGACAACACGACAAGTAATTTAGAGAAGCGACAATCATAGATGTTCACCCAGTGCCCCCATTGCCATACCAACTTCAGCATCAGTGATCAGGATCTCACTGCCGCTGGCGGCACCGTGCAGTGCGGAAAATGTAACGGCACCTTTAATGCGCTCTATACATTATCCAAGCACCCGCTAAGTAACAGCGAGCCGGCCGAGATCCTGGAAATCTCATCCATCGACCGCCTGAGTAATGAGAGCGTCGCCGAAAGTTACCAGCTCTCCGATACACAAACAGAGCAGGCCACCACCACCTCGCCCAACAAACCATCAGCGCTAAAATGGAGCATTCTTGGCATTCTTTTATGCACGCTGCTCTTCTCCCAGGCGAGCTATTTTTTAAGCGATAAACTCGCACAGAGCTACCCAGAACTACGTCCATGGCTGGAAGAATTTTGCGCGGTGAGCGGCTGCCTGCTCTCCCTGCAACGAGCACCCGATAAAATCAGCATCGTTAATCGCGATGTACGCAGCCACCCAACAACATCTCACGCATTGCTGATCAATCTCACGTTGCAAAACAACGCCAGTTTTACCCAGCCTTACCCACGTCTACAGCTAAGCTTCTTTGACATCAACCACACCCTGCTCGCCACCCGCGCCTTCCAGCCACATGAATATCTCTCGCAAGCGATTGATATCAATACTGGATTCCCGGCTGGCAAGCCATTAAGCGCAAAGCTGGAACTAATCGATCCCGACAAGCAGGCCGTGAATTTCGAATTCGAACTCAAATAATCGGCTAAAAAAGCAACAACTTCTGCTTTATCCTTACCCCTAGAGCAGGTATCATGTTGCCCTCTGCATTTCCCTCCAATCGACTCTGATTCGATGTGTCGGAAATCAATCATATCGCGCTAAAGAACATGCAAATCGGACCCTATAAACTAGCTAATAACCTGATGCTCGCGCCGATGGCGGGAGTCACTGACCGCCCATTTCGCCAGCTCTGCAAGCGGCTAGGTGCTGGTATGGCTGTGTCAGAGATGATCTCATCCAATTCGCTGCTATACGGCAGCAAGAAGACGCTGCGTCGCGCCAACCACGACGGTGAGACCGAACCGCGCTCAGTACAGATCGCAGGCTCAGACCCCGCGATGATGGCCGAAGCGGCCAAACACAACGCCGACAACGGTGCGCAGATCGTCGATATCAACATGGGCTGCCCAGCAAAAAAAGTCTGTAATGTGATGTCGGGCTCCGCGTTGCTGCAAGATGAAAACCTTGTCGCCCGCATTCTGGACGCAGTCGTCAACGCCGTCGATATTCCAGTGACCCTAAAAATTCGCACCGGCTGGGATCTTGAAAACCGCAACGGCGTTACCATTGCTCGCATCGCGGAACAGGCAGGCGTCCAGGCACTTGCGGTACACGGTCGCACCCGCGCCTGCGCTTATCGCGGCGAAGCCGAATATGAAACCATCACCTCCATCAAAGAAGCGATCAACATCCCCGTGATCGCCAACGGCGATATCAACACCCCAGAAAAAGCCAGGTACGTGCTCGAACAGACCGGTGTCGATGCGATTATGATCGGTCGTGCTGCACAGGGACGGCCGTGGATCTTCAACGCAATCAACCATTATCTTGAAACGGGCGAACACCTTGCCGAACCAGGTGTCGGCGAAGTCAGCACCATTATGCTCAACCACCTTGAACGCCTGTATGAGTTTTACGGCGAATACATCGGGGTGCGCATGGCACGCAAACATATCTCCTGGTATAGCAAGGGCCAGATTGGCGGCGGCGCATTTCGCCAGCTAGTCAATCGTGTCGATAGCGTCGAGCAACAGCTGGAGCTGACCCGTCATTTTTTTGAACAACTAGAAGAAGCAACTCACCAAAAATCAATGCAACCTAACCCAAAAGAAGCCGCCGCATAATGAGAACAGACAAACAGGAACGTCGCAAACAACCCATCAGCGCTTGCATCGATATCGCACTGGAACGCTATTTTCATGACCTCGACGGGCACCAGCCCGCCGACCTCTATCGCATGGTGCTCAATGAAGTGGAGCAGCCGCTACTCAAAGCCGTCTTAGATTACACCCGTGGCAATCAGAGCAAGGCCTCAGAAATCCTCGGCATCAACCGCAGCACGCTGCGCAAGAAGCTTGAAGCATACGACCTCAATAATTAATCGAACTGAATCGATATCGGGCCGATCCAAATGACCCGATATCGATTCAGCCCCGTTTCACACAACTTAAAGACCACAACTACCCATGACTATTAAACGCGCACTCATCAGTGTCTCGGATAAAACCAATATTCTAGAATTTGCTCAGGGCTTACAGTCGATGAAGGTAGAGATACTCTCGACCGGCGGCACGGCAAAGCTACTGGCCGACAACGGCGTCGAGGTGACTGAAGTCTCCGACCACACCGGCTTTCCCGAGATGATGGATGGCCGCCTCAAGACCCTACACCCAAAGATCCACGGTGGCATTTTAGGTCGTCGCGAGATTGATGGTGATGCGATGGCAGAACACAACATCGCAGCAATTGATCTGGTCATCGTCAACCTCTACCCCTTCGAGCAGACCATCGCTAAACCTGACTGCGATCTACCGCTAGCGATTGAAAACATCGACATCGGTGGCCCGACCATGGTGCGCGCCGCCGCGAAAAACCACAAAGACGTCGCGATTGTGGTTGATGTCAACGACTACGCAGAAGTCCTTGAGGAGATGGCAGAAAACGACAACACCCTCAGCCACGCAAGCCGTTTTTCACTCGCCGTTAAGGCCTTTGAACATACCGCCGCCTATGACAGTACGATTGCTAACTATCTTGGTAGCATCACCGACGGCGGCGTTTCAAATGAAAATCGCGCAACCTTCCCACACAGTTTCAACGCACAGTTCATTAAGTCGCAGGATATGCGTTACGGTGAAAACCCGCATCAGAAAGCGGCGTTCTATATTGAAGCACGCGCACAGGAGGCCTGCGTTGCAACAGCCGCTCAGCTGCAAGGTAAAGCGCTCTCTTTTAATAACATCGCCGATACCGATGCCGCACTGGAATGTGTGAAACAGTTTGAAAGACCTGCCTGCGTGATCGTCAAACACGCCAACCCTTGTGGTGTTGCGGTCGCAGGCTCACTCATCAACGCCTATGATCGTGCCTATAAAACGGACCCGACCTCAGCCTTTGGTGGCATCATCGCCTTTAATCGTCCGCTCGACACTGAAACTGCTCGTGCGATTATCGATCGTCAGTTTGTTGAAGTGATCATCGCACCATCGGTCACCGAAGGGGCACTGGCCACCATCGCAGAAAAAGAAAATGTGCGCCTGCTTGCCTGTGGTGAGTGGCCATTAGAGCGCGTCGTTTCGCTCGATTACCGCCGCGTCAATGGCGGCTTGCTACTGCAAACCTCTGATGCCGCCATGGTGACAAGCGACGACCTTAAGATTGTCACGGAGATCGCCCCGTCTGATGAAGTAATGAGAGATCTGCTGTTTAGCTGGAAGGTCGCGAAGTTTGTGAAGTCGAATGCGATTGTCTATAGCAAAGACCTCACCACGGTTGGTGTTGGCGCAGGCCAGATGAGCCGTATCTACAGTGCTCGCATTGCCGCCATCAAGGCAGCCGATGCAGACCTGCAGGTAAAAGGGTCGATCATGGCAAGTGACGCCTTCTTCCCGTTCCGCGATGGTATTGATGCCGCCGCTGAGGCTGGCATCATTGCAGTGATTCAGCCCGGTGGTTCAATGCGAGATCAGGAAGTGATTGATGCTGCCAATGAACACGGCATGGCGATGGTCTTTACCGGCATGCGTCACTTTCGCCACTAACTGAAACAGCAAAATCGCGGGCGGCGTTAATGCAACGTCGGCCGCATTTGATCCCTGCGTAACCACAATCCTAATAGTGCAATCAGCCACACCACCAGACCACTCGCGCCCACGCCACTCTGCCCAACACTGCTAAAGGTGAAGGCGTAAACCTCGAAACCAGCCACCTCTTGATTCCCCAGTTCATCGACGGAAATAAAGCGCAGTACCGATGCCGATGAAATAGGAATCGGCCCGGTATAAATTTCAGTTGAACCATTGCCACCCACCTCATCAGGGTCTGGTAGTGCGCCACCAAACGTATAATAGGTGCCACCCTCACGGCAGCCGGAACCTCTCGCCGGTGTATCGACACCGGCAATAGGCTTACTAAAACCAGAGTCGACATCTCCGAAATCATTACACGTCAACACCACATGTATTTCAGAGGTAAAGACATTACCTTCGGTGTTCGGCGAAGCCATTGTATCCGGCGCGCCAATATCAACGTAGTAAACCACGCTATTCGCACCTTTCAGACCTGTCTCTGATGATGAGTCAGGGGTGAGAGCCTCACTGTTACCCGCCCGGTCTATCGAAAAAAACTGTAGATTAACAAAGCCATACAGCCGTGACCTCGGGATAAATTCAGCAGGGATATCCTCGAGTGTGATTTCTTTAAGGTACACATTTTCTAAAATAGTGTGATCTTCTGACCTATCCAGATTCACCTGGATCAGCGGCACCTGAGAGGCGGTAATGTAGGTCGGTGGCGGCGCATTCGCAGCCGGTATATCCGCCAGAGAATAAGCCGTCCTTGAGATGGAACCCAGGGTGATCTGAAAGAGGTCAAGGTTATCCTCATCAATATCAGCAAACGTCACCGCCCCATCTGGAATGTTTACTGCAGCAACCACACCCTCCAGTATATTCGTAGTAATCGAATCAATCCGAATCTCCGCTAAATCAACATACTCCTTAACCTGCTCCAAAGTGATACTATTGCGCGCCACCGCGATATCGGGAAAATCCGACAGCCTGAGTGCATCTAAATTAATCCGAGATCTAGCCTCATCCTCAGAAGTCACGATATCGGCTAATGTCATCTCTCTAAAAATATCCCGCTCAGCGCCCTCTAATTTGTCCAACGTGGAGGACTCTAGTGGCAAAAGCTGCTTTGCCGTGATTGGCACTGTGTATTGCCGCGCTGCATCACTCGGCGTGCCATCCAGATTATGTGGGGCTGTACCGTCAGTGGTGTAGTAAGTCTTATCGCAGTTAGAGCCGCTAACAGAGCCACCAACACTGTCTTCACACACCAATGCAATTTCGATCCCGGTGTCAGACACCTCAGCAAAACCATCAGGAATCCCACCAGCCCCCAACACGTCCTTCAAATCCACATTTGCCTGCACTCTGGTGGTTGGGAAATCAGCATCGATACCATAGTTCGCCGAATTAATTTCACTCACGGTACCGTGCTCATCTTTTGCAAAAAACCTCACCTCAGTATCGACCGACACATCATCTACCTTGGGCGGCGGCGGTGGCTCTGGTGGCCCTGGTGGTGGTTGAACATAAGACGAATACTTGGTAACAGGATCAGGATCCACGTTACCTACATTCAATTGCTTTGGCTCACTACCATCAAGCGTATAATAAATACCACAAGACCCTGCAGTGCTGTTATGCGTGCATGACAGAATCAAATCTAATGGTGAAGTATTATAAAAACCACCCGCAACATGATTTGTCACGGTAGGGCGCGTGGTATCAAACAGCGCCAGATTTTTTCGAGGCGGCGTGCTAGCACCAACGTTGATAAAAGCACCTCCGATAATAAGCAACGAATCATCGGCATTTCGCGCTATCGCTCTCACCACCCCATCGGCATTAGCATCCCATTCAGTCAATATTGATTCAGACAAGTTATAGCGTGCCACATTATTTCGCGCTACTGCCAGCTCAGTTGGCTCCGCCACATTCGTAAAATCACCTCCCAGCCATAACATTTGATCATCACTAGAAAGCTCAACTGAATAGACTCCCGCACCTGTAACATAGAGATCGACAGGAGGGGGCGGAGCGGGGGCGGGAGGATCAGGAACGGGTGGAACGGATACACGCCACTTATCAGTCGTCGGGTTAATATCGAGCGTAGCAATGCGGTTTCTCGTATGAGTGAAAGTGCCAGGGTCTTCATCTGTGATTGAAGTAAAATCTCCACCTAAATAGAGTGTTTTATTATCACGACTTAAGGCCAGGCTTCGCACTACACTTCGCACTACGCCATTATTTATATTTGACACCGCCCACAAATCATCAATAGACAACGGCGTAGCATTTGAAACTCTTAACGCAGCAACCTTTGAATTTAAATCACCACCTATACGCGAAAAATCACCAGCAGCAAAAACAAGCTCCTCATCACTACTCGGCAACAGGGCATACACCTCGCCATTTGAACCAGGGTTCCAGCCCTCGTTCAACGCACCAGTACCATCTGCTTTAAGCGATGCAATATTACTGCGATCAAATCCATTCACTTTGGAAAAATCACCGCCAATATAAAGCGTCTCTCCATCAGGCGACAATGCAACAGTCCTAACCTTAGTGGTACCCACGCCTTCTGTTATCGATGGAGACCATACTAGCTCCAAATTGTTTGAAATTGAGTTAATAAGGGCAACATTATTTCTAGTTGTTAATGTGCTGCGAACCCTTGAAAACTCACCACCAATATAAAGCGCCGGAGCATCACTTCTAGGCGCGATGCTATACACGGGCCCATTAACAAACATATCCCATTCTGTTGCCATCCCCCTGTTTGAACCAGTACTGAGATCAAGCTCTGCGATATTACTGCGAATGCGTCCGCCACCTGAGTCAAATGTTCCAGCGATAAAAAACACACCGTCTGATGGCATAACCGTATTCATTGTTCCACCGCTAGCATCTATCGACCAGATAAGCGCTCCGGAAATTGGATTCAACGCCTCCATCCGCGATACTGCTCGGAGATCTAGCGCTGAAAACAGCGCATTCGAAGTGACATAGATAACGTTCCCAAAGACTGTGATTTGCCTAACGCTAACACTTGGCCCATACGCGCCCACAAAAGGGAGTCTGTCGGCACCACCCCAGTCCATCATGCTGATAGTCGGGAAGTTAGTGACATCACTGACGGCAAAACCAAACCAATCGCTACTATTAACCTGCTCAAAATCACCGCCAATATAGAGCGAGTTACCTAACAGGCCAAGCGCACGGACGACCTTATTCGTCTCAAGATTCCATGGCAGCACGTTATTATCGGTTACTGCTTCGGTGTTAAATGCAGCCAGGTTACTGCGTGCTGTAGAACCAGCAGCCACATTCACAGCAGAAAACAAACCACCCGCATAAAGCCTGCTATTCGCCGCATCAAACACCAGTGCTCTAACCCGGCCATTCACATCGGGATTCCAACCGGTGTCATAAGCTGGAAAAACGGCAGTGTTTAAGCGGGCGATGCTGTTTCTAGTAGTAGCACCAATTGCTGTAAAATCACCACCCACATACAGATGGCTGCTATCAGTATCAATTGCCATCGCATACACCGCTGCATTCACATTCGCATTTGGATCCCACGGGGTTAAGCTGCCATCTGTCGTATCAAATGCAGCGAGGCCATTCCTAGGCGCACCACCAATCGTCGCAAAATCACCGCCAACATAGAGCCGATTACTTGTCGCATCTAAGAGCAACGTCCTGACAATACCATCGAAAACAGGCGCCCAAGTATCTACCACTGTGCCATCCGCAGCAATTTCAACAAGATAATTTTTTTGAGGAAGTGACACGACACCATCGCTACCCGTCACATCAGTAAAATCACCACCCACATACCAACCGCCATTAGCAGTCGCCACGGCCACATGAACTTCAGAATCGACGCCGCCTGTAAAATCAAGATCAAACACGGCGCGACTTGGGTTTTGCTGGCTAGGCGGACTAATCACTGAGGCGTTACCAGATTCAGGGCCAACATAGGTAAAGTCACCACCAATAAATGCGCTATTGGCCCCTTCACCCTTCGCCATCTCTATCGCATGAACAGTGCCATTGGTTTGCCACATCTTGCTAATGGGAACGGCGGCGGCTTTTGCGTCGAGACTCAACAGCATCACCAGGCACACGCATAGTGGTGACAAAATATATTTTATACGAGAAGCCGGTATCAACATCAAACTAATCCTCTATCACGATACCCTTGCGTAACCAAGGAACGACGCCTGCAAAAACGCCATGCCAATAGTGGCAACAATAACAAGCCGCCAGCCAGTGGCCCGAACGCGCCAACATTCTCGCTATAATTTTTAATATAACTCGCACGCTGCACACGCCCTTCGTTACCGGCATGGTCGACCGCGATAAACTTCACTACGGTGCTCGCAGATATCTGAATCGGGCCGGTATACAATGTCGATGCCTGTGTTGGCGTTGAATCATCTAACGTGTAGTAAACACCTGAGCAGCCGGTCACAAAACGATCGTTCTCATCAATGCTCTGCTCACCGGTAACAGGCGGGTCATCAGGCAATGGGGGATTGTCCGCATCAGGAATATCACTAATTGATGCAGCCGTGACTTCAGGGTCATCACTACATAGCAACGTAAGCGAGAGGTTATCTCCATAAAAAACTTGCGTTGGAGGATCAGCAACAACAATAGGAGCCGCCAGATCGAGCCAATACTGTTCTTCCTTTATAGCCAATTCACTATTACGCGCCTGATCAAAGGCAAAATATTTCAACGTTGTATTCTGGTTAAGCTCAATCGGTGCAGTATAAACCAGCGAGGCGTCCGTCGGTGTGGTGCCATCAATCGTATAATAGATTTCCGCGCAACCGGCACCGCCCACATCAACGCAATCTAATGTAATCACGTTCTCCTCATCACCATTCAGTACCTCACCATCTGGTAGCGAACCTCTCGGTAAAGCGGTTGTTGTCGGTGGCTGCGTATCGATCACATAGAGCATCGACTGTAGTTCGGACTGATTACCCGCATCATCAACCGTAATTAACTGCAATGATGTGTTACCCGATATGTTAATAGTCTGAGGCGGTGTGCCAGCAACAGTGGGCACCACATTACTGTTAATGGTGTAATAAACTGTTCCGCTGCAATCTCTTGGCAGATCAATACAACTGAGGTCGACACTCTGAGAACTGCTAAATGCGCCCGCCGGTGGGTTTGTGACAATACGGGGAAAACCAACATCAACCACCGTTAAGCCCTGCCGTAAATACTCAGGCGGCACAGTGGTTGTGATTTCTTTAAAGTCACCGGCAATCACCATACGGTCATCCGCACTACCTATGCCTAAATGTCGTACCGTTGCATCGCTGCGTAGATCCCACCACGGCAGTGGCACACCATCAACAAAATCAAGCGCCGCTAAGCGCTCACGCGGCACACTATTAATTGTTGTAAAGTCGCCGCCGACAAAAATAGCATCATCCGTTAGTGCAAGCGCGTAAACGCTATCATTAGCGACTGGATTCCAGTTCAACACATTAAAGGCATTGGCCGAGGTATCGATGGCAGCAAGATAGTTACGCGCTTTAGTAAAACCACTGTCATTAATATTACGGAAATCGCCGCCAATATAGAGCGTTGTTCCTGCAAGTGCCATTGCACGAACTGGCGCATCTACGGCGGGCGCCCACTGCAATGCGTTATCTATCATCAACGTGGTACTCAATCCGGCAAGATGCGATCTCACCACGTTCTGACTATTGGTATTGACGTTTTGAAACTCACCACCGATGAATATTTCATTGCCTCTCAATGCAAGCGAATACACCGCGCCATCAACCGATGGATTCCACTCGGAAGCACCACCACCTATCACATTAATCGCACCAATATTGCTTCGTGAAGCGCCACCAATGGTTTCAAACAACCCGGCCGCATAAAGTAAGTTTTCGCCCGGTGACAGTTCAATATCGTGAATCGTTGTGCCCGGTGCACTACCGTCCACATCAGGATTCCAGGTCCAGGCGCTACCGCTTGTCGTCTTTAATGCCGCAAGATGATTTCGAGACTGCCCGCCCACCGAGGTAAAATCGCCCGCCACAAAAATCGTCGTTCCATCGGCACTCACCAAGACATCTCTTACGGTGGCATCGGTACCAACATTGAAGTTAGCATTTAGCTTTCCACTACTCGAATCAATCGCCGCGAGACGCTCCCTTGTCGCACCACCGACAGAGGCGAATGCACCGCCAATAAAGATATTACCTGTGCCAGTAGCTCGAGAGATCGCGTGCACGGTGTTGCCAGCACCAGGGTTCCATCTGGATGATTCATCGCTCCCTACTACAAGTGATGCAACACGATTCCGCCACAAACTGCCGATCAGGGTAAAGTCACCTCCTACATATACAAATGTGCCATCCAAAAATATTTCTGTCACCGACCCATTAGCATTAGGGTTCCACACAGTGGCCGCTCCCGCGTTATCGATTAACGCAATATGGTTTTTATCCAAGCCACCTATATTCGTAAAATCACCGCCCACATAAACATCGGTGCCGCTTACTGCCAGTGCGCGCACAATCCCATTTGCATCTGGATTCCAGCCAGCATCTGCTGCACCTGCCGCAGTATTAATCAACGCAATATAGTTTCTTGTTGGCTCGGCACCGATTGACGTGAAATCGCCGCCTACATAAACACCGACTCCACTAACAGCTATCGCCCGAACGATATCATTTGCATTTGGGTTCCAGCTAGTCGCAACGTCCTCATTACCAACATCCGCCAAATCAAAATGTGCAGCATAATTTCTTACTGGCTGCACTCCCTGACTACCAATGAGTGTAAAATCACCGCCCACATAAACGTCAGCACCGCTGACTGCCAACGCCCGGACAACCCCATTTGCATTTGGGTTCCAGCTAGTCGCAACGTCCTCATTACCAACATCCGCCAAATCAAAATGTGCAACATAATTTCTTACTGGCTGCGTTCCCTGACTACCAATGAGTGTAAAATCACCGCCCACATAAACGTCAGCACCGCTGACTGCCAACGCCCGGACAACCCCATTTGAATTTGGGTTCCACGCAGTAGCCACCCCCGCACTATTAATATGCGCAATATTGTTACGTATTGCAGTACCTACACGAGAAAAATCACCGCCTATATACCAACCGGCTCCACCATCACTAAACACAGCGTAGACATCACCATCAATCTCATCTCCACCCACGACTGCGCCAACATTTAAACTGGGCTCTGGCAAACTGGGGTCCACCAACACACCACTACCCGTACTCGGCCCGATATAGGTAAAATCCCCGCCAATATAAAGCCGCGACTCATCTCCGACTGTCGTAAATTTCCCACCGGTATACAACGTGTCATCGCCAATCGCAAGGGCGGTCACTTCGCCATTCAACACTGGGTTCCATGAAGTATCCAGCGCTCTGTCAATGGTCTGTAGTCGCGCCAGATAGTCAAAACCAGTTTCGCCATCCACCTCCGTGAAGTCACCACCCACGTAAACCGCATCACTCGTTTGCGCTAAAGCATTAACGGTGTCATTAAAATCCACATCCCACGCCGTTGCATTATTGGTTGCCAAACTAATATCAAGCACCGCAAAGTTATCTCGATCTTGATTACCTATTCTCGTGAAATTACCACCAACATATAGCAGACCCGTCGCATCACCCGTCTCTTCATCAGTGGTAAATTCCTGTAGTAACATTGTTTTGATTTCGTTTGTAGTAGCTTCGCCAGGGTTCCAGGTCGTCAACACATTCAAGTTATTCGTGACATTCAGCTCAGCAATGCTTCGCCGCCCCACATTATTCGCCCCACCAGTGGGCACACCAATTGCGATATTATTAAAGTTACCACCAACATAAAGCCGCCCACGAACTGCGGCCAGCTCCAGCACATTCACTCGGCCATCTACATTGGGGTTCCATTCGCGAACAATCATCCCATTGCTGGGCTCGTTCAGGTCTAACGCGGCAATACGCTCACGCGCATCTAGTGGATAGGTTTTAACAAGCGGGATATCCAGTGAAGGCTCAGCAAGATCGTATTTAACATCAATCTTAAAATCAACAATACCGTCATCATTCACGTCGATATCAATATCGCCATCGCCATCGACATCGACATCGAATGTACCATCACCGACTATCATCTTTGTTGTTTCGAAAACGCCATCACCATCCAGATCAATCCCGACTAAGCCATCAATATCGATATCCAGCACACCATCACCATCACTATCTCGCGGCCCCGTGCCCTGCACCATCGTAAAATCACCACCGATATAAACCAGTCGATCTTCAATTTCATCATCCGCATCGGCGGTCGTAATCGCACGCACAATATTGTTTATAGCGAGATCAACCGTAGTCACAGGTTTTGAAATCGAGCCCGTATGCAGTTCAGCAAAATAGGAACGATCCTCTCCATGTATTTCAGTAAACTCACCACCCACCAACAGACGCAACCCCACGTCACGGGTATGAAATCGCAGTGCATGAACAATACCGTCTGGATTGGGTCGCCAGGCAGTACTGACGCTCAAGTCGGCCTGCACATAGGCAAGGTTGCTTAACTCCACCCCACCGACATGCGTAAAATCACCGCCAATCACCCAACCACCAAGGCCGTCCTCAATAATGGCGTTGATACGCCCCTCGTCTGGAGAAAGCACTGGATCACCGAATTCATCCAACTTCTCGACCTTGGGAAAACGCGGGTCAATCAGCGCACTCTCAGCATCCATCATGACGCCATGCCCGGTCTCGTTACCGGTATGCGAACCATATGATGCACTCGCCAGCACAGGGCCGTTAGTGACCAGGTTGCCTGCATCCGGGAAGGTCTGCTCAATATTGGGGGCGGCGTAAGCCTGAACGGGGGCCAGTAATAAAAACAGCGCTGCATACAACGACCGAATTAGGTGATTACGTGGCTGAGCGCTATTTTGCTGATGCTGTTTGAGCGACATACTTAATCCTGCTCGCATAATGGA
>Ga0316204_10002973_pt1 | contig 35935 bp, 26 predicted proteins | sample 6monrhotite_MG_2_FD_205661 | JGI IMG/M metagenome (GOLD analysis project Ga0316204, IMG submission 205661) | Microbial mat bacterial communities from mineral coupon in-situ incubated in ocean water Damariscotta River, Maine, United States -... | ecosystem: Environmental > Aquatic > Marine >... | reverse complement strand
ACCAGCTCGCGCTCATCGAGGCCAGCGCGGGCCTCGCGCCGCTGACCTTGGTCGGCCCCTCGAGCCCTGGCCAATACCTCGAGGAGTGCCGGCGCGCCGCCGCTCGCCACGGGGACTGCCAGATCCTGGCTGCCCGGCCCCAGGCCGAGCTCTGGGAGCTCTACGCCGGCGCGTTGGTTCACGCCCTCCCCTCCTTTCGTGAGACGCCGGGCCTCGTGAGCCTGGAAGCCGGAGCCCTAGGCTGCGCGTTGGTCAGCACCGACCGCGGCTCGGCGGCCGAGTATCTCGGCCAGGACGCGGACTACTGTGACCCGACCGAGGTCACCTCGATCCGCAGCGCCCTGGAGCGAGCGCTGGCTGCGCCGCGACCCGTGCCGCCCGAACGCCTGGCGCTCTATACCTGGGAGCGGGCGGGCGCGGCGACCGACGCGGCCTATCGCTGGCTCTTGGGCGAGGCGGTCGCGCTCCCTGATTCCCTCGCCGCTCCGCTTCCTGCCGCCGCTTCGGCTCCCGCAGGGCGTGAAGGAGCTGACGCGCTTCGCGCTGGGGACGGTCCCCGGGAGTAACCTGTCCGCCCGACCCCCCCGGAAGGCGTCACAGCCACCGTCGACGGTCAACGAGAGCCCGAGCGAGGGCAGAGAGAGGAGCCCGTGTGCGGGATCGCCGGAGTGCTGCACTTCGCGCCAGGACGTCACGCTGACGCAGACGTCCTCGACGCCATGACCGATCGGCTCGCGCACCGCGGGCCCGACGGGCGCGGGACGCACCTCGACGGGCCCCTCGGCCTCGGGCACCGCCGGCTCTCGATCATTGACCTCTCAGACGACGGGCGCCAGCCTATGTCCAACGAGGACGGTTCGATCTGGGTCGTCCTGAACGGCGAGATCTACGACTTCCAGCGCCTCCGCGACGAGCTGATCGGCAAGGGCCACACCTTCCGCTCGCGGACCGACACCGAGGTCTTGGTCCACCTCTACGAGGAGGAGGGCGAGGCCATGCTCGAGCGCCTGCGCGGGATGTTCGCCTTCGCGCTCTGGGACAGTCGGCGCGGGCGCTTGCTCCTGGCGCGGGATCGCTTCGGTCAGAAGCCGCTCTTCTATCAGCTCGACCACCGCGGCCTCCGCTTCGCCTCCAGCCTGACCTCGCTCTTGGCCGATCCCGAGGTCTCGCGGACCCCAGACCCGGTCGGGATCCACCTCTACCTGGCCTACGGCTACGTCCCCGCGCCTCACACGGCCTTCACCGGGATCTCGAAGCTCCCGCCTGGCCACAGCCTGAGCGTGACCCGCGAGGGAGGGAGCGCCCTCCGCCGCTATTGGCAGTTCCGCCTGGGACCCAAGTTCTCGGTCCCTGACCGCGCCGCCGAGCGCCGCCTAGAGGAGGAGCTCGCCCACAAGCTCGACGAGGCGACCCGGCTTCGCATGGTCTCCGACGTCCCCCTCGGCGCCTTCCTCTCGGGCGGTGTCGACTCGTCGGCGGTCGTGGCGAGCATGGTCGAGGCCAACACGGGCCCGGTCCGGACCTTCTCCATAGGCTTCGAGGAGGAGGCCTACGACGAGCGGGCCTACGCCGCCGAGGTCGCGCGTCACCTTGGGACGGAACACACCGACCTCGTGCTCCGGCCCGAGGACGCGGTTCCCCTAGACGAGATCGCCTGGCATTACGGCGAGCCCTTCGCCGACGCGTCTGCCCTCCCGACCTTCGCCGTCAGCAAACTGGCCCGCGAGCACGTGACCGTGGCCCTCTCGGGCGACGCTGGCGACGAGCTCTTCTTGGGCTACCACCGCTACACGGCGACGGCCAAGGAGGAGCTGGTCCGTCGCGCGCCGGCTCCGATCCGGGGCTTGGCCCGCAACCGCGTCGCCTTGTCGCTCCTGAGCCGAGGCGGGGCCCCGCACCTCGCGGCGCAGCTGGCCCACGCCGGCGCCTACCGCCACGCGAACCCCGTCGACCTCTACTGCACCCGCCTCGAGCTCTGCGGCGAGGCCCTCCGCCACGAGCTCTACAGCCCCGGGTTCGGCTTCGCGACCCGCGGGGTCGACCCCCGGGCCCTGGTCCGCGGCTTGGCCGGCGCGTCGGAGGGCGAGACCCTCGTCGAGCGCTGCGCCCACGCCGACGCCCTGACCTACCTCCCCGACGACATTCTGGTCAAGGTCGACGTCGCGAGCATGGCCTTCGGCCTCGAGTGCCGCTCGCCCTTCCTGGACCATGACCTCGCTGAGTTCGCCGGGCGCCTCCCCTCGCGGGTCAAGATGCGCCGCCTCGTCGGCAAGCGCGTCCTCAAACGCGCCATCGCCCCGCGGGTCCCTAAGACCGTCCTCAACCGACGGAAAATGGGCTTCGGGGTTCCCCTCGAGCACTGGTTCCGCGGCGGCTTCGAGACCCTCCTCCGCGACCGGCTCCTCTCGCCAGAGGCTCGCGCTCGGGGGCTGTTTCGGCCCGACACGGTTCAGCGCCTGGTCGAGGAGCACACCCGCGGGGTGCGGGACTGGCGCAACGCGCTCTACCCGCTCCTGATGCTCGAGACCTGGTTTCAGGTCTGCGTAGACGGGGCCTGAGGCCGGCAAAGCCCCGCCACTCAGGCCGGTGCAGGAACCCGTGCCCGTGCCCGACACGTGGCCCGAAACGTGCTCCAAAGCCCGAACCCACGCGAGGTCAGTCGGGGTCTGGTTGGGTGAGCGAAGAGTTCTTAACGCGGAGTGCGCGGAGATCTCGCAGAGAGCGCAGAGATCGTCTCGCCAGATTCGAAGGCGCCCCGGAGTTGGAACTGGCGGGGTGGTGTGGTCCGTCGGAGGATTGGGGGATTAGAAGCTCCGCTGGGCGAGAGCGGGTCGCTTCGGATCAGTTTCGCAACAGCCCGCGTGCCCTTTCCCATGCCGCATGTAGCCCTCCCTGCCCGCCAGGCGCTCCCGATCTGACTCGCCGGGTTGTGGGCGGACCCTTCTTGATTCGCAGAGAGCGCCAAGGGCCGCCAAGTTCGCAAGTTGACTAAGGAGGACGCTCCAGAGAGGGCAGGAGCGAGGTCGTGTTGGCAGGGCGAGCTTTGGTGATCGTTGGGGCTGGTCGCTCGGTCTCGCAACCGCCTCCGGCGCCCTGCCCGATCTTCGTCTAGTTAGGACGCGTCGGCCGAAGTCGATCCGCGCCGCGGCGCTCTCCGAAGACCCTCCGCTCTACGAGGTTCGTGAACCCAAGCGCCAGGCTCGCCAGGAGCAAGGCTAGGCCTTGGCCCAGGCCAATCGCGAGGAGAAAGGCTAGGACCTCGCCTATGAAGACGGCGTGCGAGCTCGCGAGCCTTGCGCCGACGATCAGGAGGGTCGCGGCGCTCCCGATCACGCCATATTGGAGAGCGAAGGCCCGCAGGACCTCTGCGCGCTGCCGCCGACCGAGGTTGATCGCCGCGGCGATCCCGAGGCCGCTCCCGAGACTGCAGACGTTCACCAGGAAAGCCCAGAGGACCTCGAAGGGCATGGCCCGGGCGAGCTCTACGAGCTCGCCCCATGCCTCAGGAGGGGTCGCTCCCTCCCTCAAGACGAAGTAGGTGTAGAGGCCCTGCACTAGGGCCAGGGTCACCAGGCTGATGGCGATCGCCGTCAACTTGAAGGACAGACTGGTGAAGAGGGTGTGATCGGCCAGCCAGGTCTGGGCGAAGGTCAGCGGGACCACCACGAGCAGGGTCGAGACGAGCCAGATCAGGGCGTCGGCGGTGCCGCCCGTCAAGGCTCCCAGAGCCGCAGCGCCGAGACCCAAGACCAGCGAGCGCACGCCAACTCGACGCCAGGTCGCGCGGTCCGCCAAGACGTCCCTGATTGACGTCGACTGAACGACTGCAGCCCCTATGTCTGCCACTGGCTCCTCCACGAACTGGGTGCCGCTAGAAGGGGAGGGCGAGAGTGTGGCGCATTGGAGTCCCCGGGCTTGGTGAGCGCTCGAGTCTAGCCTCGAGGGCTGGGAGCTTGGGCCCGGTAGGATCAGGCCGTGAACGCTGGCAACTTCATTTGGCTCCTCCTCTTCGTCGTCCCCGCGGCGGGCCTCTTCTTCTTGCTCCTGACAGGCCAGACTCGGGGCCAGCGGGCGGCGCCCCTCTTCGACGCCCTGCGCGAGTTCGCCGCGAACCATCCGGCGCGCCTCGAGGAGCTCGACGTCATCCACACGGTCCAGGTCAAGGCCCACTCTGTGGTGGCTGGCGAGGCCTGCTTCGTCCAGCTCGGCTGGGAGAACTCGGACTTCACGCTCCGCCTCCAGGTCGACCTGCCCGGACTCACGCGGGAGGGCTTCGAGGAGTGCTGGGACCGGGACTGGGTCCGCTACCTCAAGCGCGACTACGACCAGCGAATCTTCGTTACCTCTGGGACTCACTTCCTGAGCTTGAGCGGCCCCTCTCACAGTCTCCGCGAGACCTTCGCCGAGGTCGACCTGGCAGACATGGCTCGGCTCTTCGGAGCTCCGCCTCGGGGCCCGGGCCAGGAGCAGCGCCGCGTGAGCGTGCAGGACGGGAACCTCTCAGTCCTCGTGGACTTCCCCGACCTGCGCCACATGGGGGACCTCGCGGGCCAGCTGGCCGCCTTGGTCCGCCTCGCGAAGTTCAGCGTTCGCCCCTTCGGCGAGGAGCAGAGCGCCAGGCCAACGCAGGCTCCGCAGTCCGTCGGCAAGGTCATGGTCTCGGTCCAGCCTGGGCAGCGCTGCAGCTTCTGCCGCGAGGACCTGATCGGCGGCGACGTGGGCCCGGTCAAGACCTGCGCGGCCTGCAACTCGAGCCTCCACGCCGCTTGTCTCGCAGAGCACGGCGGGTGCTGCACGGTGGGCTGCCGCAACAACCCACGCGAGCGCTAAGCGTCGATCAGGCCGGGGGCAGGAGCTTGATCAGGTAGTCGATCAGGTCTGTGCTCGTGACCATGCCCACGAGCCGGTCGTCGTCGTCGAGGACCGGGAGGGCGTGAAAGGAGCCGGGCGAGAGGCGCAGCGCTGCTTCTCGGATCGGGTCGCTGGCTTTGACGGTCACGACCTCTCGCTCCATGACCTCGCCCAGCTTGAATTGTCGATCCAGGACAATTCCCTCTTTCTCAGGGTCCACGTCGTAGGCCTCGAGTGAGACTCGGAGGAGGTCGCTGGCGGAGACGATCCCCACGACCCTGGCTTGATCGTCGAGGACCGGGAGGTGGTGGAAGGGACTCATAGCGAGCCCTCGGCGAGCTTCGCTGAGCTTCGTCCCTTCCTTGAGCGCCTCGACAGGCGTGGACATGATCTGGCGGACGAGTGGACCTGCGCTCACGGGGTCTCCTTTTGGGGGCACTAGGATCCTAGCGCACCTGGTCACAAGTAGCGCGACGCTCGCTCGGTCTCACCACGCCGAGCCTCATCGCGCCTCACTGACGAGTAGCCGCCAGCAATCGCGAGCCCGAGGCGCCGAAGTTGGGCGAGGGTCGCGGCGGCGGTTTAGCATCGCGCCGTGGCCTCCCCTCCCCTCGATCCCCCAGATCCAAACCCACCAAGCTCTCCAGCCCAGCTGCCGAGCCCGGACGAGGTCACGGTCGCCATAGGCTCCAAGGCCTGGACGGGCGCCCCCGGCGAAGAGCCTCCTGCGGACGACGCCCTGACTCTGGTCACGCCGACCCAGACCTCGAGTGGGCCTCCTGGTCCGCCCCTTCCTCCTCAGGTCACCGGACTCGAGCTCCAAGGCGAGCTGGGGCAGGGCGGAATGGCGGTCGTCCACGCCGCCAAGGACGCCGCCCTGGATCGAGTCGTGGCCTTCAAGCGGATCCGCCCCGAGGTCGCCTCTCCCGAGAACGTGGCCCGCTTCCTGGAGGAGGTCCGGATCACGGCCCACCTCGATCACCCGAACGTAGTCCCGATCTATGCCCTGGGAGGGAACGACCAGATCCCTGGGTTCTCGATGAAGCGCGTCTTGGGCCGGACCCTAGCCGAGATCCTCGACGAAGCCCGAGCCGCCCTCGAGGCCGGCGGCGAGCCTGGACCTGGCGCTCAGCTTCCGGAGCTCTTGGACCTCTTCGCCAAGGTCTGCGAGGCGATCCACTTCGCCCACACCCAAGGCTTCGTTCACCGCGACCTCAAGCCCGAGAACGTGATGGTCTGTGAGCACGGCGAGGTCTACGTCCTCGACTGGGGGATCGCCAAGGCCATTGACGCCCCCCTCCCGAGCGAGGAGGACGCGAGCTTCGTAGGCACCCCGGCTTACATGGCGCCTGAGCAGGCCGACTGTCGCTACGAAGAGATCGGGCCCCAGACCGACGTCTACGCCCTGGGCTTGATCCTCTTCGAGATCGTCTCCTTGCGACGCGCGCGCCCGCGCGGGGCGCCGGAGGCCACGATCCTCAACGCCCTGGAGGGAAAGCTCGTGCCCCTCGAGCACCTCGACCCCCACCAGAGCATTCCAGGCGACCTGGCCGCCATCGTGCATAAGGCGACGGCCCTCGAGCCCGCCGCGCGCTACGCCAGCCCAGCCGCCCTCGAGCTCGACCTCCAGAACTTCGGCTGGGGCCAGGCCGTGTCGGCGCGACCCGACAGCACGCTCCGCGCGGCCCTGCGCTGGATGAGCCACCACAGCCGCGCGGTCCTCGTGGCGCTGCTCTCCCTCGTGGCTCTGATCGCGGTCGTGTTCAGCTGGAGCCTCTGGCGCCAGGTCGAGCAGCGCCGGGAGGCCCGGGCCAACGAGGAGCGCCTGGCGGCCCTCCTGACCCGGGTCGGCAAGCGCGCCAACTCGATCTCCAAGACCTTCAGCGAGATCGAGGGAGCCCTGGGGGCCTTCTCGAGCGCCAGCGCTCACGCTGTCTCCTACGGACGCGAGGCCGAGGAGCAGACCTACTCCAACGACGACCTCGGCGCAGCCCAGGACGACCCCAGTCGCGGGCCCCCGGACTTCCGCGCCCTGGAGGTGTTCCGCGGGACACAGACGAGCTACGGCTGGCCGGTCAACGTCTACGCGCCGGGGACCGCAGCCCGCCACGCCAGCACCCGCCGCCAGCTCTCGCCCTTGCGGCACCTCGTCCCGACGCTCTTGGCGCGCGTCAAGCCGCCCTCGGGGGACCCTCCGCCCCCGGGGCTCCCGGGGGCCGTGATCGAGAAGATGTTCCTCGGCCTCGAGAGCGAGTTCTTCTGGATGCTCCCGGGCCAGCACTTCGAGCGCCTGGCCGACTTCCGTGAGCGTCCCTGGTATCGCCTCGCAGCCCGCAAGCAGGGCTTCTTCTGGGGGAGCCCCTACGTCGAGCTCAGCACCCACCGCTACGTCCTCCCCTGCTCGACCTCGATCTATCGCGGCGAGACCTTCTTGGGCGTCGCCGCGACCGACCTGACCTTCGCCCGCCTGACCCGCATGCTCCGGCTCCCAGACGTCCCCCACGTCCGCGAGACCTACCTCGTGGACCGCCAGGGCCGAGTCGTGGTCAGCGCTTCGGACCCGACGCGCCCTGCCGACTCAGAGGTCGCCGGGCGTCGCCCGACCCCTGCCTTCCCGATCCCTGGCTTGATCCCGGTCCTCCGCGAGGGTCAGGCCGGCTACTTCCAGACCGAGTTCGAGGGCCGCCGCGCGCTCCTCGCCCACTACCCCCTCGGCGTCTCCGGTTGGCAATACGTGGTCTGGACCGAGCCGCCCCAGGAGAGCGAGTAGCGAGGGGCTCCCGCTGATGCTTCGGGTCCTGATCGGCGCCGAGGACAGGGCTGCGGTCGTGAAGGTCTGCGACCGACTCCTCGCGCCCAGCCGCCCTTGGAGGACCCGAGCCTGAGCGAGGTCAAGCAGAACCGGGCCTACGCCGGCGAGGCCCTGGGCGGCACCTCTCCGAGCCCGCGCTAGTCCCTTCCTCGCGCTGACCTAGAGGCCAGCTGGCGGCGGGAGGTAGCTTCTTGTTCCACAGAACAGGAACACCCATGATCAAACCCGTCCTCGCCGCAGCCCTCGTGGCTATGGCCCTCGCCAGCTCAGGCTGCGTGGGCATCAGCACTCAATACGAAGGCAACCCCATCACCAAGGAGAGCTTGGCCAAGATCAAGGTCGGCGTCACGACCCGGTCCCAAGTCCTCGAGACCCTCGGATCGCCCCTGGTCATCGACCGGACCGACATCACGGGCCTCGCCGAGCGAGTCCTCTCGCGCTTTCAGGGTGAGGAGCTCTCGCTCAAGATCGACCCCTCCCTCTTCAACGACGTCTATATCTATGAGCGCCGCGAGGTCGATCGCTGGCTGATCTTCCTCGGCTTCTTCACCTTCGTGACCTCCGACGAGCGCTCCGATCGCCTCTCTGTGTTCTTCGGCAAGGACGGCCTCGTCCTGGGAATGGGATGGACCGAGGGAACGGCTGACCTATGAGGGCTTGGCGCCTCTGCCTCTTGCTCCTCCCCCTCCTCACGAGCGGCTGCGTGACCTTCATCTGGGGGACCCAAGGGCGCCCGATCGAGACCGCCAAGGTCGAGGGGATCAAGCGCGGGGAGACCACCGTGGCCGAGGTCCTGGAAGACTTCGGGGCGCCGCACGAGGTCCACAACCACGCCGACGGACGAATGCTGGTCTACCGCCACAGAGCCCGCAACACCTTCCGCTTCGGGATCTCGGCCAACCAGGCCCTGCGCTTCCTCGACCTCTCGCAGGTCGCCTCCGAGGCGGCAGGAAACTTGAGCTTCACGCTCTGGCGAGTACACCAGGGAGAGGATCGCTTGATCCTCCTCGTAGATCGCGAGGACGTCGTCCAGGGCGTCGGGTTCCGAAACACGACCGACGAACTCCCGGTGTTCTGATGCGCACCAGGATCCTGCTCCTGCTCTGCGTCCTCCTCGCCGGGGGCTGCACGATGCGCCGCGAGTACGACGTCGACACGCTCGACCTCCAACGCTTCGAGCTCCTCGAGAGCGCCGAGACCAAGGCCGAGGTCCTCGAGCGAGTCGGTCCTCCCCACTCGGTCGGGCTTCAGCTCGACGGGAGCGTGTTCGTCTATCGGACCAACATCGAGAAGTCCGAGAGCCTCAACCTCTCAGCCTTCCGCGCCAGCTTCGACTACCAGACCACCGATCGGCGGACGGCGCGCTTGATCGTGCTCTTCGACAAGCAAGGACGAAAGGTCGGCACCGGCTTCGACAGCGCCCGAGACTCGGAGCCTGGCGCAGCTGAGGAAGAGGCCGACTAGCAGGAGGCCGCTAGCCGGCCTTCTTGGCCAACTTGACCAGGACCCGGGTCACGCGGCGCTCGTCGGCGGCGGTGACCTCGAAGCTCGTCCCCTCGTGCTCGACGCGATCGCCCTGGGCGGGGATCCGACCTAGCTCGAGGGCTATGAACCCACCGAGGGTCTCGACGTCGACGTCCTCAGGGAGGCGCGTCCCAAAGGTCTCGTTGAACTCGTCTATGTGAAGCTTGGCGTCAGCGTCGACGAGCCCTTCGCTCAGGCGCCGGACTGCGGGCACGACCTCCTTGTCGTGCTCGTCGTCGATCTCGCCAATGATCTCCTCGATCAAATCCTCGATGGTCACCAGGCCCGCGGTCCCGCCGTATTCGTCGGCCACGATAGCCATGTGGACCTTGCGCTGCCGGAGCTCCTTGAGGAGGTCGGCGATCTGCTTCGTCTCAGGCACGAAGAAGGCCTTCCGGAACAAGTCCTGCGGGGAGAGATCCGGCTCGCGCATCGCGCGCAGGAGGTCCTTGACCATCAGCACGCCCACGATCTTGTCGAGGCCGCCCTCGATCACTGGCAGTCGCGAGCGCTCGTGCTCGAGGGCCACGTCCAGCATCTCCTCGAGGGTCATGCTGGTGTCGACGGCCACGATGTCGATCCGAGGCGTCATGACCTCGCTGACGTCGGCTTCGCGGAACTCCATCAGGTTCTCGATGACGTCCTTGGTCGCCTGGTCGATGACGCCCTCGCTCTCACCCGCCAAGGCAGCTGAGAGGATCTCGTCCCGGGCATCTTCCTTGTCGTCGATCTCACGGACGTTGAACACCCGCAGAGCCACGATGGAGAGCCCGCCGAAGAGCCAAGTCAGCGGGCGCGAGCAGAGCGCGATCCAGCGCAAGATCGGAACGAGTCGCAACAGGACAGCTTCGGCCCGGCCTTCTCCGAGAGCTTGGGGCACGATCCGCCCCAGGGCCAAGAACACTCCGGCCCCGATCCCGAGAGCCTCGGCGCCCGTCAGGAGCCAGCGCCAGTAGGGGATCGGGAGACCGGGTCCCGGCCGCCCGCTGATCAGCGTCTCGGCCACGAGGGCTGCGCTCAAGGCGACGACGCCGCCGATCATGAGCAAGCCACGCACGATGGTGGCTGAGAGGATGAGGTGCTCCTCCCGCTCGACGATCCGCTTGACCCGCGCGAGCTTCTTGGGCCCTAGGTCTAGCTCTTCGAAGCGCGCCAGCGAGTAGTTACGCAGCGCGCCGAGGTTCAAGGACAGGAAGGCGATGCCGAGCGCCGAAGCGACGACGGCGAGCCAACAATAGTCGGGGTCCACGGCTGGTCTTGATCTCAGTCAGTCAGCGCTCGCGACTCGAGCGAGTCGCGCTCGGCGCTACTTCTTGGAGTCCTTGAGCTTCTTGTTCTCGGGAGCGTCCGCGTCGAGTTGGAGCTCGAGGGTCTTGACTTCCCGCAGCTTGATCGTCGTGTTGAAGTCGTCGGCGAAGCGTCCCCGAAGCTCGAGGCTAGCCTTGACGGTCCCCTCTAGGACGCGGTCCTCGGGCTTCTTGGCGTCGATCTCGACCTTGATGGCGAGCCGATCCTCTTTGACCTCGCCGACGGTGATCTTCTTGAGCCGGGCGAAGGGGACCTCAATAGTGGCCGCGCCTCGCAGCAGGAGCAGCGTCTTGCTCTCCTTGCCCGCGCTCCCCCCAAAGAGGGAGACCTCTGGCTCGAAGATGCGGATCTTGCTCGCCTTGAAGGGCTTCTGCCCCTCCTTGAGGAAGCGATCCCAGACCGTGGCCACGTAGACGTGGGGATCCATGACCTTCTTCTTCCTGGGAGCCTTCTTGCCCTTCTTCGGCTTGGAGGTCGGGGCCTTCTCGCCGGCGGGGGCCTTCTCTTCCTTAGGCGCCTTGCCGTCTTGAGCCGCGCCAGGCTCGCTGGCGCAGCCAATGAGCAGGACGGTCAAGAGCCCACACCAACTGAAGCGATTCCGCATTTTCGAAGACCTCCGGGCCATGTGGCCAGAACCATACCCGATTCCCGGGGGGCTTCGCCCCTTGGACCCCATCTCTTGCGGAGCTCCACCCCCCGAACCCAGGCAGGCTTCGGGGTTCACCTCGGGGACCTGGCTGGGCCCTTCGATTCACCGGCTGGCGCGCGTCGATCCGCGCCGCTAGATAAGAGTAGGCAGGGAAGAAGGGTTCCGACCAGTGCTCAGCGTCGTTGCAAGAGCCGAAGTCTCCTATCGCTGGGACGAGGTCCTCGAACGGGTCCGTCTCACCTCGGGACGGCTCGTATCCGCCGAGGCCACCCCCGGCGGCGGTCGGGCCTGGCTCGAGATCTCCGAGGTCGCAGACCCAGTCCAGCTCGACCTCCAAGAGGGCCTCCTCCTAGCCCTAGCCCGCTCCCGACCCTGGGGCCCGGGCTACCACCAGCGCGCCGTGGAGCTCCTCGACGAGCTGGGCATCGTGGTCGGAGGCTGGGAGACGGTTCAGGACACGACCGACTACGCAGAGTCCCGCGACCGCGTCGAGCTCGAGCGGGTCTTCCTCCGTGACGCCTACGCCCTCTGGGAGCCTGACCTCTGGAACGCGCCCCTCGGGCTCTCGGTCGGGCTGGACCCGGCGCAGGCCCCAGCCCGGATCCCGCCAGGAACCGTCGCGACGCCCGTTGGGTTCCGCGACGAAGCCTGGGTCCTCCGTCTCCGCGGCGCGCTCAAGAGGGACCTCCTGGCTCCCCTCGGAACGCCTCCCTCGCTGGTCTCGCGGGAGGCTTTCCTCTGGTGGTTCTTCGAGCCCGACGCCTTCGACTGGGTCCAGCACGGCCGCGTCCTCTGCACCTGCGAGGTGATCTGGCGACCCCTGGCAGAAGGGGGCGAGAGCGACTCCCAAATCGAGGCCCGTCAGCGCGCCTACGAGTGCTTCCAAAACGCCCTCCGCCTCGACCCCAGGGCCCCGGTTCCCCGCGCCGAGCACCGGCGCTTGGCCGAGCTCCTGGGGCGTCCGCGCCCCGAGACCACACCGACCGAGAGCGAGGAGTTCTCCGGTGGATACCGCGAGGGCTACATCCGCAGGCGCGTCGGCGCCGCTTGGAAGGTTCGCTTGCCAGGCTGGCTTCGGGCCGGCTACGACGCCGGCGACGGCCACGACGTGTTTTGGGACGGCGGGTTCACGGTCCACCTCACGGTTCGTCGTCGCGCCGGGACATTTCGTCGCGCCGGGGAGGTCGCGCGCCACATGGCGTGCCTCCCCCAAGAGGCGCGCGCCCAAGCCCGGGTGATCCCTATCGACCAAGGCCGAATCCAAGGCTACGCAATCGTCCTCCAAGGACTTGACTCGGCAGAGGTCCTCGTCTCAGGTCAGGTCGCCTGCGGCGCAGAGCGCGTCAGCTTCACGGCCGTGGCGCGCTCGCCCGAGTGCTCAGAGCTCGCGCTCCGACTCCCCCGCGACTTCTCCCTCGCGCCGGGGTAGCTCACCCCTCGGACGCGCTCGCGAGGACCAAGCGGCGGGGGCGCGTCGGCTGGGGGGCTGGTTCCCGAATCAGACCGGCCTCGATCTCGCTCAGCTGCTCGGTGATGTGCGGGAGCACGACCCGGTGCGTGAAGGTGTACATGTGGTGGCCTAGGATCACGTAGCCGAGGTAGAGGCCGAGGCGATCCGGGCGACGCCAGATCAAGCGGAGCAGGAGCCGGAGCGCCTCGCGGCGAAAGGCTGGGCGGAGCTTGCCGAAGAAGGACAAGACTCTGCCGAAGCTCGTTCCGTACTCGCGACTAATGGAGAGCTGGGCGCGCACCGCCTGGACACCAGCCCAGAAGCCCCCGGGCCGAGGCGCGGTCCGATTCGCCCGCCACACACGACCGAAGTAGGCCTGGGGGGTATAGATCGACTCCAACACGCGCTGATAGCCCCGGAGAAGCTCCTCGGGCGGCCCGAGGGGAATGATGTTCGACTCGCCGACCCTACCGGGGACGTGGGTCTCTTGGCGCTCGTGGGTTAGGCGCCCGTCCCGCTCCATGCGGGTCCAAAGCGGAGTTCCGGGAGCCGCCTGCAGTCGCGCGACCATGGCTAGAGGGATCGGGAGGCGCGAGATCATCTCGATCTGGAGGTCATAGATCTCCTGGGGATCGCTGTCGAAGCCGACGATGAACCCGGCCATGACGTTGATCCCGGCCGCCGCGATGGTGTTGACCGAGTCCTCAATGGAGCTGCGCAGGTTCTGGAATTTCTTCGTCTCCTGGAGGCTGGCCGCGGAGGGCGACTCGATCCCCAAGAACGCGCGGCGAAAGCGGGCCTTGACCATCGCAGCCAAGAGATCGGGCTTCTCTGCCAGGTCCACCGAGGCCTCGGTCGTGTATTCGTAAGGCTGACCGTGGAGCTGATTCCACTCCTGGACCCCCGCCAAGACCTCCATGACCTTCTTCTTGTTGCCAATGAAGTTGTCGTCGACGAAGAACACATCTCCCCGATAGCCCGTGGCGTGGATCGCGCTCAGCTCCCGCTGGATCTGCTCTGGAGTCTTGGTCCGGGGTTTTCGTCCGAACATGACAATAATGTCGCAGAACTCGCACTGAAAGGGGCAGCCCCGAGAGAACTGAATCGGGATCGTGAAGTAGTCGCTGGTCCGGACGAGGTCGAAGCGCGGGACCGGGGTCTGAGTCAGGTCCGGCTTGTCCTCCCCCGCCGCGTAGCGCCGCTGGAGGGTCCCCCTCTCGAGGTCCGCCAGGAGCTGGGGCCAGGTGATCTCGGCCTCGCCGGCCACGATGACGTCGGCGTAGTCGAGGCACTCCTCAGGTGTCGAGGTCGGGTAAGGGCCGCCTAGGATCACGATCTTGCCGGCCTCGCGGCAGCGCGCCGCGGCCGGGACCACGCTGAACTTCTGGGCCAGCATGGCCGAGATCAGGACGACCTCGGACCACTCCAAGTCAGCCTTGGTCAGCGGCCCGCAGTTGAGGTCCACCAGACGAAACTCATAGGAGTCCTCCGGGCAGAGGGCGGCCACGGTCAGGAGGCCCAAGGGCGGCATGAAGGACTTGCGCCCGATCACGGGCAGGGAGAACTGAAGCCCCCAGTAGGTCGGCGGAAACTCTGGATAGAGGAGGAGGACCCGCCGCTTCTGACCTTGTTGTCTCGCCACGGGTCACCTCCGCGGCCACAGCCTAAGCCGCCCACCCCGGCGCTCCCAGTCAAATCGGTCCCCCTCTGGCGCCGGATTGGTCCGTGCTCCGACGGCCTCAGCGGGTAGGCTCCGCCCTCCTGACCAGCGAGGATCCCCATGAGCCAGGCCTTCGAAGTCCCCCGCGCCACGACCCGCTCCGAGGCGCTGACCGAGGGGATCCGGATCTCGGTCACGGCGCAATACCTCCCCTCGCACTCCTCCCCCAAGGACAAGCACTACTTCTTCGCCTACCGGGTCCGAATCGTCAACGAGGGCCAGGAGCCCGCCCAGCTCATCAGCCGCCACTGGGTCATCACCGACGCCGCAGGCCGACTCGAGGAGGTCAAGGGCCCCGGAGTCGTCGGCGAGCAGCCCCGACTCGAGCCGGGCCAAGAGCACGTCTACACGAGCTGCTGCCCCCTCTCGACGACGAGCGGCTCGATGCGCGGGACCTACCAAATGGTCCGTGACACCCCTGGGGGTGAGTTCGACGCCGTCGTGGCCCCCTTCCCCCTCTTCGTCCCCGAGCTGCTCAACTAGCCGAGCCCGATTCAGCCTGGCTATGCTGCCTGGGTGCAGACCCTGGCTGGATACCAACTGACCGGTGAACTCGCCCGCGGCGGAATGGGCGTCGTCTATCGCGGCCGCGACCCACACACCGGCCAGGACGTCGCGATCAAGGTCGTCCTGGGAGGACGCGGCGCGAGCGAAGCTCAGATGCGGCGCTTTCAGCGTGAGTCTCAGGCCCTGAGCCGGATCCAACACCCCAACGTCCTCGCGGTTCACGCGGCTGGGATTGAGCAGGGCGCGCCCTACCTCGTCACGGACCTGATCCCAGGCGGAAGTCTCCAGACCCGGCTCGACCGCGCTGGCCCCCTCGCCCCCGAGGAGGCCGTCCGGATCGTGTCTCTCTTGGCCAAGGGTCTGGCTGCGGTCCACGCCGAGGGCCTCCTGCACCGGGACCTCAAGCCCGACAACGTCCTGCTCGACGCTGAGGGCGCCCCGCGCCTGGCGGACTTCGGACTCGTCTCCGAGCTCGACCCCTCCCAGAGCCGCCTAACCAAGACCGGGACCCTGCTCGGGACGCCCCACTACATGTCCCCCGAGCAGGCGCGTGGTGAGCGGAAGGAGCTTGGGCCCGCCAGCGACATCTATGGCTTAGGAGCAGTCCTCTACGCGGCTCTGACAGGAAGTCCCCCAGCCCGAGGGAGCACGCTGGTCGAGGTCCTCGAGCACGTCGTCCACGAGGCCCCGACTCCGCCCTCGCGAGCCACCATCGGGATCCCGCGAGCTCTGGAGCTCCTCTGCTTGCGGTGCCTGGCGAAGGACCCCCTCCAGCGTCCGAGTTCAATGCAAGAGCTGGCTGAGGCCCTAGAGACGGTCCTAGACGTCCCTCAGGTCGGGCCCTCTGGCGTGGCCGCCGGGGTGGTCACTGCTCTGGTCCTCGGCGGGGTCTTGGTGGGTGGAGTCTGGGCGACGCTCGCGAGCGCCCCGCCCACGCCAGGCCCGACGCCGACCCAACCCAGACCTCAGCCCAGCGCGACCCCCGCTGAATCTCCGGGCGAGGAAGAGCTCTTGCGAGGGAACGCCCTCCGCGACGCCGGACGCTTTGCGGAAGCCATCGAGGCCTACACCCACAGCCTGACTCTGCAGCCGGACCTGACCGACGCCTGGCTCTTTCGGGCCTGGACCCAGATCCGGACTGAAGACTACGAGGGCGCCATCGAGAGCTACACCCAGGCCATCACTCTCCTCCCCAAGGACCACCACGACCTGAGCTCCGCCTACAGCAACCGCGCCCTGGCGCGAATGCGAATCGGAGACCTCAAGGGCGCGCTCCCCGACCTAGACGCCGCCCTGAAGCTCGAGAGCACTCCTCTCGGCCACAGCAATCGCGGACTCGTGAGGCGAGACACGGGGGACTTGGTCGGCGCCCTCGAGGACTTCGCCCGCGCCTTGGACCTCGACCCGCAGGATGACGCAGGCGCCCAGCGAGCTCGAGCCGAGCTCTATCTGCGGACAGGGCGCTTTCCTGACGCCATCGAGGACATGAGCGAGGTCCTGAAGAGAAGACCTCAGGACGCCTCGGCCTGGGTCCTCCGAGGACGTATTCAAGCGGCGAGCGGGAATCTGAGCTTGGCACAAGCCGACTTCGAGCAGGCCCTCGTCAAGGATCCCGATCACGTCGAGGCTCTAGTCAACAGAGGGCGTATCCGCAGCATGCAGCGCGACTCGCCGGGAGCTCAAGCGGACTTCGACGCAGCCCTACGACTGGCTCCTGGGAACCCGACGGTCCTCAACGCGCGCGGTAGCCACCACGCCATGTTCGGCAGATTCGTCGAGTCCGAGCGCGAGTTCGACGCCCTGGTCCAAGCCTCACCTCAAGATCCAGACGCCTGGTTTCGGCGCGGAAACGTCCGGACCCGGCTTGGAGACTACAAGGGTGCCCGCCAAGACTTCGACCACGCGATCTCCCTCGACCCGCGCAACGGACTCGCGCTGGGGAACCGTGGCGCCCTCAAGGCGGAGGAGGGCGACACCGAGGGCGCCCGCGCTGACCTCGAGGAGGCGCTCCGCTACCTCCCGCCCTCCCAGGCGAGCGCGCGCCAGACCTTCGCGCGGATCTTGGCCGAGCTCTAGACGGCGAGCCCGAGTCCCCAGGTCGAGGAGAGGAGTCCGCGGAGACGCAGAGGGGCGACGGGAAGGCCTTGCTGCGGTCCAGGTTCGCGCCAGCCTTCTCGCGAGGCAGAGCGCTCCAGCGTGGAAGTGGAGTCGTTCTTGAGAGGAGGGGAGCTCCCTCGGGTTCGCGACAGCCCTCGGCCCTCTTCGGCTCCTCGTCGAGGTGACCTCTCTCTAGGACTGCTCCAGCGCGGGTCGAGTTCCTTGGAGGGACGCGATCTCGGTCGCCTCCGAGAGGGCCTCCTCGAGTTCGCGCAGAGCCGCCCCGGGCGCCCTGCGGGGCTGATAGGCCGCCCACCACGTGCGAGCCTCACCCACTCCCCAGGCCTGCGAGCACTCGATCTCTTCCAGGCGCGCGCGAAGCTCGCGAGCGCTCTGAGGACGACGGCGGGGATCCTTCTCCAGGCAAGTCCAGATCAACTGGTCGAGTTCGGAGGGGATCGGGTGAGGCGCGTGGTTCGAAGCGAAGGGGGGCGGGTCGTGCTTGTGGGCTCGGATCATCTCCAGGAGTCCCTTGGCCCCGTGAAACACGAAGCGCCCCGTCAGGAGGTAGTAGAGCGTGCAGCCCAAGCTGTAAAGATCGCCGCGCGCGTCGGGCTTGCCCTCGGTCCCCTCGGGCGGGAGGAAGGCAGGGGTCCCGACCACGACGCCCTTGCGGGTGTCGGCGTCGAGGGTCCGATAGAGGTCGTGAACGAGCCCGAAGTCGAGGACCTTCAACACGTCTACCTCGTCTGCGAGGCGGGTCGCGAAGAGGTTGCTCGGCTTGAGGTCGCGGTGCACGAGGCCCGCAGCGTGGGCTTCAGCCAAGGAGTCACAGGCCTGGATCATGAACGCAATGGCCCGGGCGGCTGGGAGGGGTCCATAGCCCTGAACGATAGACGTCAGGTCGAGACCCTCGAGGTGCTCCATGACGTAGTAGAGCGAGCCCTCGTCGGTCACGCCGAAGTCGTGGAGCCGGATCGTGTGGATCGAGCTCAGACGAGCGGTGGCTCGAGCTTCGCGCTCGAGGCGTTCGAGAGCCTTGGCGCGTTCACGCGGATCTTCTAAGCGCTTGGGGCGAATTAGCTTCACGGCAGCTGGTCTGACCAGGAGCCGGTGCTTGGCCAGCCAGACCTCGCCCATGCTCCCGACTCCGATCTTGCGCACGAGTTGATAGCTCCCGACGCGGCGCCCCGGGTCGAGCAAGGACTCCTCTATCTCGAGCTCTTCGTCTTCGCGTGACGCCACGAGCGAACAGTCCAAGACCGAGCGCAGCTCGTCCAGATTCCCAGGCCAGGGGTAGCTCTCGAGGCGAGCTCGGGAGGCTTGACTGAGGGTGGGCTTGGGACGGCCTAGCCGGCGAACCCGCTGCGAGATGTAGTGATCTGCGAGGGCCGGCAGGTCCTCGATTCGCTCGGCCAAACTCGGGATCGCGATCCGACTCCAGACCTCGCCCGCTGCGAGCTCGGCTCGCTGGTAGGCGACCACGCGAGGCGTCGCGAGCCCCTCTGCAGCCAGTCGCTCCTCCAGCTCGAGGATCAAGCGCGGCGGGAGGGCGTCCACGCGAGCCAGGAAGAGGGTCCCCTCGCGAGCCAGGTCCCAGCGAGTCTGCGCGCCAAACACGTCGTCCGCAGACGGATCCGGAATGGAGAGGCAGTCTAGGACCAGGAAAGGCCGTCCCGCGCGCGGCGAGGCGGCGTGAATCGCGCGCGCCACGGCCTCCTCGCCGGCGCCGCCTCCGCTCGTGAGGAGCACAGGCGTCTCCGCCTCCCCGGCAGCCGCGATCTCGGCCCTCAAGGATCGCAGGGCCTGACTCTTACCCAAGAGGGGCCCTGCCAAACGCGCCCTCTCCTCGCGGCCCAGCTCTTCCGCGATCCTCAGCTCCCGCTCGAGCTGGCCGTTGCGCTCCTCGAGCTCTCGCTGGAGCCGCTGGAGGGTCAGGTGAGTCGAGACCCGGCTCGCGACTTCCTCTTTGTGGAAGGGCTTGCCCAGGTAGTCGGCCCCCCCAGCCTCGAAGCCACGAACCTTGTCCCCAGACGCGCCGAGCGCTGAGAGGAAGATCACCGGGATCCTCGCCGTCTCGGGATCAGCCTTGAGGCGCCGACAGACCTCGTAGCCGTCGAGCCCTGGGAGCTGGACGTCGAGGAGGATCAGAGCGGGGCGCTCGCTGCCCGCCAGGACCAGGGCCTGCTCGCCGTCCGCCGCCTCCAGGACCTGGTGCTGGCGACGCTCGAGGATCCGGCGGAGCAAGACACGATTGGACGGGTCGTCGTCCACGAGGAGGATCAAGTCGCTAGCGGACACGGGTCGTCCCGTCGCTTGGACCTAGGTCGACTCCGCTCACGGCCCCGTTCTCTCTCCACCACGCTGCTGCCTCGAGCTCGCCCCAGGGATCGCTCTCGGCGAGGCGGAGGAGGGTCTCGCGGACCTCTTCTGCGGAGGCCGGGCGGTCCTCAGGCCGCTTCTCGAGGAGAGCCAAGACCAACTCGTCGAGGGTCGCGGGGATCGCGGCCCGCGCCACGCTGGAGGGGCGCCGAGGAAGGTCCTCATAGTGCGCCCTGAAGAAGTCGCTCGCAGACCTTCCCGAGAACACGCGCTCCCCGGTCAGGATCCAGAACAGAGTGCAGCCCAGCGAGTAGAGATCACTGGCCGGACTCGAGTGCAGCTCGGCGGCCTCGGGAGCCATGAATGAGGGCGTCCCTATCGGCTCGCTCTCCGAGCTCTCGTCTTGGAGCGCGTCCAACACGAGCCCAAAGTCGAGGACCTTGAGCACGTCGTGGCGGGTCCCGATCTTGGCGGCGAAGAGGTTGCTGGGCTTGATGTCGCGGTGCAGGAGACCTTGAGCGTGAGCCTCGCCCAGGGAGCTGCAGGCCTGAGCCCCAAAGTGGATCGCTCGAGCCGGCGGAAGGGGCCCCCTGAAGCGGACCAGGGACGCCAGGTCGAGGCCTTGAAGGAGCTCCATGGCGAAGTAGAGGGTCCCAGTCTCGGTGACGCCGAAGTCGGAGAGCTGAACCGTGTGCGGAGACTCGAGGGAAGCCGTCGCCCGAGCCTCGAGCTCGAACTGCTCGAGCACGCGGCGCTGCTGGCTCGGCTCGAGGAGGTGGTCGGTTCGGATCAACTTGACCGCAGCAGGAGAGAGCAGGAGCCGGTGCGTCGCGCGCCAAACCTCGCCCATACCACCCCGCCCGATTCGATCCACGAGTTGGTAGGGCCCGACGCGACGCCCGCTCTCGAGGAGGGCCTGGCTGACCTCGACCACGGGTCCCGGTGAGGTGCGCAAGGCGCAGTCGAGGACCGCCTGAAGCTCCTCGACGTTCCCGCCCCAAGGCGCGCTCTGGAGCTGCCGAAGAGCCGTCGGCGAGAGGCCAGAGATCTCCCGCCCTTCGCGTCGAGCGGCTCGCTGCAGGAAGAAGTTCCCGATCTCGCTGAGGTCCTCGATCCGCTCCGAGAGGGCCGGGACCTCGAGGGTCTTCCACATCGGGAGCCGACCCAGGGGTGACTCTCGCTCGAACCCGAGCCGGCTCGCCGCGAGCACTCGAGGGCTCGGGGAAGGCTCCTCCAGACGGCGGGCCAACTCCGAGCGGAGGGCCGGAGAGAGGCCCTCGATCGAGTCGAAGAAGATCGTCCCCTGCCTCGCCAACCCCCAGGGCGCGGCAGGATCCCAGTCCCCTTCTCCGAAGGGCGTCCCTGCGTCTCCCAGGCAATCTACCCGCAGGAAGGGGCCGTCTCTTCGGGACGACTGATAGTGGATCGCGCGGGCGACCGCCTCCTGCCCTGCCCCCGCCGGACCGCAGAGCAAGACTGGGTCCAGCCCGCGCGCCAGCGAGTGGACTTGGGCGCGCAAGGCGCGGATCGGCGGGCTCTCCCCTAGGAGCGGTCCTCGGAGCCGGTCGCGAGCGTCGGCGCTCAAGGCGCGCGCGACAGCCACCTCTCGCTCGAGGGTCTCTTGCCGCTCGCGCAGCTCTCGCCGGAGGGAGGCAATGGTGACGTGGGTCTCTACCCGCGCCGCGACCTCGCGTCGGTCGAAGGGCTTGGCGAGGTAATCCACGCCGCCCAGCTCGAGCCCGCGCACCTTGTCCTCCGCGGACCCCATGGCTGAGAGGAACACCAAGGCGCAGTCCTGGGTCGCGGGATCTGCCCGGAGCCTCCGGCAGACCTCGTAGCCGTCGAGGCCTGGCATCAGCACGTCGAGGAGGATCAAGGTCGGCTTGAGCTCTCGAGCCAGCTCGAGGGCCTCCTCGCCAGACGCCGCCTCTCTGAGCGCGTAGCCCTTCCCCGCCAGCGTTCGCATCAGCAACACGCGGTTGCTCGCGTCGTCGTCCACGACGAGGAGAGTCGCCCGAGGGGGAGGAGTCACGCTGCGGAGGATACCCGGAGGACCTATTTCCTCCGGACCTGAGGGCGTCACGCAATCCACCTCGTCCTCGCTTCGGATAGGCTCGCGGCGGAGGTCGAGACGATGTTTTTCCCCCCCGCCCCCTTCCACTTCGGTGACCTCCTCCGCTGCGCGGAGCTCGTAGAGACGGCCTACGACATGTGCGCTCAATGGAGCGATCAGGGCCACTGCCGCGACTCGAACTTCGTCTGGCAGCCCAAGGGGCCCAGTGACCTCGACTACTCCGCGCCCCTCTGGGGAGCTGCGACCTTCCTCCGCTTCTTCAAGAACCACTCCCCCTTCGCCTTCCTAGCCGCCGACGGGGAGGGCACGGCCTTCCTCGTGTTTCGCGGGACCCAGACGCCTTCGGACGGCCTCGAAGACCTCCACGCCAGCCAGACCAGATACAGCCTCGTCGACGCCTTTGGGGACGCCCACGAAGGCTTCGTGGAGATCTACGAGTCGATCTCCCCGCACATCCGAGCCGCCCTCGAGCGACTCCCCGACTCGACCCAGCGGCTCCTCGTCACCGGGCACTCGCTGGGAAGCGCGCTCTCGACCTTGGCGATCCCCGACGTGCTCCACAACTCGCGATTCGGCCCGAAGCAGGTGGTCCACTACAACCTGGCCTCGCCGCGAGTTGCCTCGATTCCCTTCGCCGACGCCTATCAAGCGACTGGGGTTCCGACCTATCGGATCGTCAACAGCGCCGACGTCGTGCCGCAGCTCCCCCCGCCGATCCTGGGTCCAGACACCTTCCGTCACGTCGGCGTGCAGTTGACCTTCAGTGACAATCACGGTTCGGTCGAGGCCAACCACAGCTCGAAGGGCTCCTACCTGGCCGCCCTCGACTCCCTCCGCGAGGCGGGGAGCTAGCTAGCGACGAAGGAACTGCTTGGAGGGGGTCTGCTCCAAGAAGATCGTCTCCGAGTCTTGGACGGCAGCCGCTACCCACTCCCGCTCGAACCCGCCTTGGGTGACGCAGAGTTGGCTCGGCCGAAGGTCGAAGTCTCCCACGAGGCTCCAAGCTCCGCGCGAGTCCCGCCGCCAGCGGGCCATGGCGCCGTTCCGGTTCTCAGCGCTGCGCGCGACGCTGACGACCTGGGGTGGGTCCCGCCTCCTGAGGAAGGCGTGGACCCGATCCGTGTGGGCCCGCCAATCCCCTAGGGGACCGGAGCCTCCCGAGCGCTTGAGGTCCGAGTGGCTGATCGGCGCGCCTTCTCCGTCGAGCTCGACTGCGATCACGCGCCCGATCCGGTTCCCGAGCACGACACTCTGCCCCCAGTAGATCCCCACGGTGGGATCGGCGAAGCCCTTTACGGGGTAGAGGGCGCCGCGCAACCTCAAGGTCCCGCCCTCGACCTGAAGCGCCTGGACTCCCTCCCGCGAGACCGCTAGAGGTCCTCGCTCCGCCCACACGACGAGCTCATGAGCCGCTCCCTCGTGCGCCAGGCGAACGCGCCGCAGGTTCCGCCCGACTCGCCTCACGAGCTCGAGCGCGCTGGGCTCCTCGAGGCTGACCAAGACCGAGTCCGCAGTGGGTGAGGAGCAGAGGCTCTCGAGGGTGCCTTGGGCGTAGGGCGAGTCGATCCGCGAGCGACCGCCGAACACCAAGCGCCCCTTGAGCCCTGCCACGAAGTCACCCCTGGGAAGGACCGCGAGTTGAACGACGCCGGTCAACTCAGTGCTGTGGACCGGAGTTCCGCTCTTGGCGTCGTAGACCTCGAGGCCGAGGGACTTCGACTTCGAGTCGCTAACGACCGCGAGGTGTCGGGCGTCGGGGGAGTAGGCCAGGTGCAGGGGTCGCCCCCCGGTGAGGACGAAGCGCTGGCGAGGGACGAGGGCCGGGGGAGAGACAGCAGGGCTGAGGGAGGGCTTGCTGGAGGGACTGGGTCTGGGTGAAGTGTCCAGCTCGGACGCTATGCTCGGGGTCGGGACCTCGTCCTCGCGGCTCACGACCCAGCCCGCCGCCGCGAGGGCCGAGACCGCGAGCAGGACCCCCAAACCCAGGAGGGCGCCGCCGCGCCGATCTCCCCCAGAGCCCAACGCTGCCCTCAGCTCGTCGGCGAAGGCGCGCATCGTGGGCTGACGCTCCGAGATGTCCTTAGCCATGGCGCGCCCGAGGACCGCCCGCAGGCTCCGAGGCTGGCCCTCGAGAGGGAGGGGCTTGTCGTTCATGACCTTTTTCAGGACGCCCATCAGGCTCTTGGCGGCGAAGGGAGGGCGCCCACTCAAGAGCGCGTGGAGGACCGCTCCGAGGCCGTAGACGTCCGTCCGTGCGTCGCAGGGAAGGCCGTTGGCTTGCTCGGGAGCCATGAAGGCGGGCGTCCCCAGGAGCTGGCCTGTCTTGGTCAGTCGGATCGACTCTCCGTGAAGCCGCTTGGCGAGGCCGAAGTCGGCCAGCCGCGTGCTCCCGTCCTCGGCGACCAGAATGTTCGCGGGCTTGAGGTCACGGTGGAGGATCCCCTCTGAGTGGGCGAGGGCGAGCGCGTCCGCGACCTGGAGCGTGAGCTCGACCGCCTCCGCTGTCGGCAGGGGACCTTGGCTGTAGATCCGGTCCTGAAGGGACCCCCCGGGGAGGAGCTCTTGAACGAGGTATGGCCGCGGCCCTTCGGACTCGGCCGAGAACACGCGCACGAGGTTGGGATGTTGGAGCTGAGCTAGAGCGCGGGCTTCGCGGAGGAAGCGCGTGCGCTCTTCCTCGTCCCCGAGGGCCTCGGGGAGCAGCGTCTTGAGGGCGTAGCGGGCGCCGGTCTCGACGTGAACCACTGCATAGACGGCGCCCATGCCACCGCGGGCGAGCTCGTCGACGACCTCGTAGGGACCGAACCTCATCCGCTCAGCATCGCCCAGCGAGGCCTCCAAGCCAAGCTCCTATGTTGGGGGGGCTGCGCCCCCCCAACCCCCCCATCTTGGGTGGAGGCGTGGGCGCGGGGCCGAGTGTCCTTCGTCGCGCAGCGTCGACCCAGTGGTGGGCGCCCGAAACGTGGTGGATGCGACTGCGGACACTGGCCCCGGATCGGGTAGTGGTTGCGTGTCCGCGGGTCACTGGTGGATGCGACTGCGGACACTGGCCCCGGATCGGGTAGTGGTTGCGTGTCCGCGGGTCACGAGCAGAGAAGTCAACCTCGGCTGCTTTCGCAAATGGATCGCGGATAGAGGCAGCTTGAACTGCAGAGACACGCCGAGAGCGCTTCGAGAGTTGTCGGGTGCTGTGGGGATTCGCTCCTCGATCACCCTTCGCAATCCCCACCCGATCCGGGGCCAGTGTCCGCAGTCGCATCCACCACGTTTCGGGCGCCCACCGCCCGATCGACGCTGCGCGACGAAGGACACTCGGCCCCGCGCCCGCGCAACCCGCCAAAGATGGGGGGTTTGGGGGGGCGCAGCCCCCCCAATAATCACGCCACGATTCTTCGCTGGGGGCCTGAGCGCTCGTAGAAGGCCGCGCGCGCGATCTCGCGGTCGTCGCTGGGGATCACGCGGGAGCCTATGGTCTGGGTCAGCTCGTGTCCCTTACCGGCGATCAGGACTAGGTCCTCAGCCGCTGCGCTGAGGATCGCGGCGCGAATCGCCGACCTCCGGTCCAGCTGGACCTGAAGGCGGGAGCCCTCGGGGCCGGCGCCCTGGACGACGTCATCGGCGATCTGGGCCGGGTCTTCGCCGCGCGGGTTGTCGCTCGTCAGGATCGCGTGGTCAGCGTTGGCGAGGACCGCTCGCCCCATGGGTCCGCGCTTGCCACGGTCTCGCTCGCCCCCGCAGCCGAACACCACCCAAAGTCGTCCCTGGACGAGAGGGCGAAGGGTCGTCAGGACGCGCTCTAGGGCGTCTGGGGTGTGGGCGTAGTCGACCAAGACCGCAGGGCCGATGCCGTAGGGCGAGACGCGCTCGAAGCGACCGGGCACGCCTTGGTTCGCCTCGAGGGCAGCGGTGATCACGTGAGGCGCGACGCCAAGAGCGTGGGCGGCGGCTGCCGCCGCGAGGGCGTTCTCGATGTTGAAGCGCCCGATTTGAGGCAGGGTGACGCGCTTGGCGCGCTTGCCAAGGTGAAGGTCGAGGGTCGTCCCGAAGAGAGTCTCCTCGACGATCCGGGCCTCGACCTCGGCGGGAGGAGCGGGGTCACCGGGGACGCTCCAGGCGTAGCGCACCACGCTCCCACGCGTCTCGCGGGCGAGTCGGCTGGAGTAGGGATCGCGAGCGTTGAGCACGGCCACGCCGTCGGCCGCGAGCTGCGTGAAGAGGCGTGCCTTAGCGCGACCGTAGGCCTCTAGGGTGCCGTGGTAGTCGAGGTGGTCGCGGGTCAAGTTGGTGAAGACCGCGCACTTGAAGCGAACGCCAGCAACGCGGGATTGGTCGAGGGCGTGGCTGGAGACCTCCATCACCAAGTGACCCTCACCAGCGTCGCGCGCCTCTGCCAGGGCGGCGTGGGTCTCGAGGACGCAGGGAGTGGTCATCGTCGCGGCCCGCTCGCGACCCGCGACTCGAGTGCTGATGGTCCCTAGAAGGGAAGAGTCGAGGCCTGCGGCCTCCAAGATCCAGCTCAGGAGGTAGGTCGTGGTGGTCTTCCCGTTGGTGCCGGTGACCCCAGTGACCATCACCTCGCGACTCGGCTCACCGTGGAGGCGGTCTGCTGCGACGCCCAACGCGATCGCCACGTCGTCGACTTGGATCACGGGGACGCTGAGCCCCGGAATCGGACCACGTGAGACCACGCCCACAGCCCCCCGCGAGATCGCGTCCTGAGCGAAGCGGCTTCCGTCGACGCGCGTTCCCGAGATCGCGAAGAAGAGGTCGCCGGGCTGGACCGCCCGAGAGTCGCGGGCGAGTCCGCTCACCTCTAGGGTCCCCTCGGAACCGCTGGAGACGAAGTGACCGGCCAAGAGTGTGTTGAGCTCCATGAGGATCCTCCAGTTCCTCCTTCGACCGAGACCGCATCCGCCTTGAATGAAAATTCCCCCGGAGACGCTCCCGTGGAGGGAGACAAAGCGAAACCCAGGGCCGCTATCGCCCAGTGTGAACGTTGTGCCCGCTGAGCCCCTCCTGAGCCCCTCCTGAGCCCCCCAAACGAAAGCCATTGGACTTGTGGCGTGGCCGGCGCGATGCGTCTAGACCAGTGGAGAGAGGGTGTAGGGCCATGAGCAGTCAGCGACTCTTCGTTTGTGGGACCTCATTTCGGCGAATTGGATTCGGCCGAATGGGAGGCTTCGTCCTTGCTCCCGACGACGCAGCGGGACGCGAGGAGCTCAAGCTCCGCCTCGGCGCAGAGGAGATCGTCTACCTCGCGACCTGCAACCGGGTCGAGGTCTACGTCCTCCTCCCCGAGGGCCAGCCCCTCCCCGACGCTGAAGCACTGGGCTTCCAAGCCTCCTGCTTCTTCGCCGAGCGGGGAGCGCTCGTCGCCAGCGACGACCTCTTCGCCAAGCAGGGCGAGGAAGCCCTCCACCACCTGTTCCGCGTCGCGGCTTCCCTCGACAGCCTCGTCGTCGGCGAGACCGAGATCGCCGGGCAGCTTCGCCGAGCCCGCGACGCTGATCGCGCGGCGGGACGCTGCGGAAAGGCGCTCAGCTCGCTGCTCGACGCCGCCATCGCCACCTCTCGAAAGGTCCGCGCCAAGACCGGCGTCGGCGACACGCACTGCTCGGTCGCCACCATCGCCCTCCAGAAGATCCGCAAGCACTTCGGTAACAAGGGCCCGGGGGTCGCGGTCGCGATCGGCGTCGGCGACATGAGTCGCAAGGTCGCCCAGGCCCTCAAGACCACCCCCAGCAAGCTCCTCGTCGTCAACCGAACCCGCGAGCGCGCCGAGGCCTTCTGCACTGAGCACGGCGGCGTCCCCCGTAGCCTGAGTGACTTTCAGTCGAACCCCCCGGGCTGGATCGACCTCCTCTTCACCGCGACCGCAGCTGAAGAGCCCGTCGTCCGAGCGAGCCACCTCGCCCCCGCCCTCTCCGCCCGCGAGGCTGCAGGCGTGACCCGCCCCCTCATCGTGGTCGACCTGGGCCTGCCCCGCGACGTGGACCCGGAGATCGACGCCCTGCCCGGCGTGGTCGTCGTCAGCATGGCGCAGCTCGAGTCCCTCTCCGCCGAGCGCCAACGCCTCCTGGAGGTCGAGGCCCAAGCCGCCGAGAGCCTCGTCCTGGCTGCCGTCGGAGCCCTCCGCCGGGAGGAGCGCTTCCGCTCCCTGGCCGGCGAGAGCGCTCAAGCCCTCCTCGCCTCGCGCCTGAGCCACCTCGCTCCGCAGGACGCCGAGACGATTCGCCGCTACGCCGAGGGCCTCGCAGGGCGAATGGCTCGCCAGCCCGTAGAGCGCGCTGGCTAGGGCTCGCCCAGCGGGGGCTGCGCCCCCAAGCCCCCGTCTCCTGTGGCCTCTTGGCCTGGCGAGCCGCGACTTGTCTGCCCGAGCCCGAGCCGCCAAGCTAGGGGAGTGAGCCACCCTCCGACCCGCCGCCGAGCCTGAAGACATGCTGCTCGAGAGCCTGCGAGAGAGCGCGCGCTTCCTCTGGCGCCAAAGCCACGCCGGCGCGATCTACTTCAAGCACCGCCATCCCTCGCTCCCGAGCCTCAGCGCGAGCGACCGAGCCCTCGTGGACAAAGTCAGCGCTCAGGGCTTCGTCGTGATCCCTGGGTTCTGGAGCGCGTCGCGCTGCGAGCGCGCGCGGGCCGAGCTCGACGCCTTCCTCAGAGAGAGTCCGCGAGAAGCCTGGCGAGGTCCCGCCGGCGCCGACCAGCGAGTCTTCGCCTGCGAGCGAGTCAGCGCGACCTTCGCTGACTTTCACCACGATCCTTGGCTCCATTCCCTGGCTGAGGCCTTCATGCGCTGCGAGGCCAAGACCCTGTTCACCCTCGCCAATCGCCTCCAGGCGGTCCCCGGGAACCTCGGAAGCGGCCAGGGCTGGCACCGTGACAGCTTCGGACGCCAGTTCAAGGCGATCCTCTATCTGAGCGAAGTCGGCAGCGACTCTGGCCCCTTCCAGTATCTAGCGGGCTCCGGGCGGACCCTGCCAATGCTGGGGGATCTCTGGCGAGCCAGCGTCGAGGCTCGCCAACGTCGGCTCTGCGCGGCCGAGGTCGCGCACATGCTCGGTCCCGATCGCGAGCGCCTCCGGACCTTGGTCGGCGCCCCTGGGACCTTGATCCTGGCACACACCCGCGGAGTCCATCGCGGCTCGCCGATCCGCGCGGGAACTCGTCACGCGCTGACCAACTACTACATAGCCGAGCCCGACTTGAGCGCGGAAGCCGTCGACCACTTCAACCAAAACCCGATCGCGGGAGGCCGGCCTCTCTCTCTGGCTGAGATTCGAGCCGGATAGGAGCGCCCGTGCCTCCTGACGAGATAGGACTCGTGGAGATAAGTCTCTTACCCAGAAGGACTTTCATGCCCCGAAGCTGCAGCCTTCGGATCGAGGCGAGCCCATCCCGGCCCCAGAGGGGCTCCCCGGGAACCGCGCCGCTCTACCTGCTAGTCTTCAGGACGTGAGCGAAGCCACGGCAGACGACACCTCAGGGACGGTCCCCCCAGACACCGACCACGCCGCGCCCTTGGCGCGAGTCCGTGAGGGCTTCGACCTCCCCGTCGATCAGAACTACACCCTGGTAGTGGAGCCTTGGGAAGTGCTGGCCTGCGGCGCCCTCCCTGGAACCGCGTTCCCCTTCGCGAACGCCTTTCCCAGTGAGCGAGTTCGCGAAGCACTCCCTGAACTCGAGGCTCTAGGAGCGCTGGGGGCAGAGGCGAAGCTCCTCCTCTTTGGGCACAGCGACGCGGGCCCAGACGCCCAAGGGAGCTCCGAGCGACGAGCGAGAGCGGTCCATGCTCTCCTGGTTCAAGACGTAGCCGCGTTCCAAGCCGTCGACGACGAGGAGAGCTGGGAGCTGAACGTGGTCCAGGCTTGCCTTCTGAGCGTCGGCTACCGCCCTGGACCCATAGACAACACCGACAATCCCGAGACCCAAGCTGCTGTGAAGGCCTTCCAGGAGGACCACGACCTCGACGTGGACGGGATCGCGGGGCCCCTGACGAGACAGGCCCTCTACACCAAGTATCTCCCTTCCCTCTATGGGGAAGCCCTCAGCCCCGCGCTGACCGCAGAGGCCTTCCTCGACCCAGCGACGCTCGGCTGTGGAGACACCCACCCGGTCGTCGACACACAAGAGTCCTGCGAAGACAATCGTCGCGTGACGGTTTTTGCGTTCAACGCCTCTCGCCCCCCGCTGGTGCCGGGCTGCCATGACGCCGGCGGCGAGTGGTATCGCAAGCTCGCCGAGGCCTGCGCCTGTGGTGCGCGAGGGCCCGCCCCCACGGCGACCACCCTCCGTGCAAACGGTCCTCGCGCGACCTTTCGCGAGCTCCCAGCGGACCTTGGGCCTCCCTTCGAGGAGTTCGTCTCGCTGAGCATCGTGCACCCGGGCGGTGGCCCGCCAGTCACTCAGGTCCTAGGCGCCAGCCAGGTCAGCCTGAGGGCTGCGACCGAGCCGGCGACGGAGGGGACCTTCACCTGGACCTGCGAGACCGAAGGCGTCGCGCTCGAGAGCCAAGGCGCCACCGCGACGCTCGAGCTCGGAGAGGATCCGCCGGCGGAGGTCTCCGTCCGCTGCGCCTTCGTCTCCCAAGCGGGCAACGCCTTCGAGGCCGAGCACGCCCTGACGACCGGGTTCGCCTTCCGCTATCAACACCCCGAAGGGGAAGTCAGCGAGACGCCCCCGCGCGGCACCGGCGAGGACGAGGACTCGGAGTCCTACCTCGAATACTCAGGCGACCCCCTCGACACGATCTTCGACATCCACCAAGACCAGGGCGACGGGGACTGCGGCCCCACGTGCGCGGCCTTCTTCCGCTTCGGCGGCGCGCGCGCGAGCGGGGCCCCCACCGAGAACGGGCAGCAGGTCACCGGCGGCCTCGTCCAAGGCCTCGCCGAGCGAATGCGAGAGGAGACCAGCGCCAGCAGCCATCACCAAGACGGCACGAGCCGCGAGGAGATGTGTCAGATCCTGCGCGAGTTCGCGGGCTCCTACGGCCAGCGGCGCAAGACCTTCGAGGTCGTGGACCAGACCTACGACCTCTCCACCGAACCCTCGATCCTCCTCGCCGCCGGGAGCTGGAGCAGCTGGCTCCAGCGCCTCCTCAGGACGAGCCCTCGCGGAGTCCTGACTGGGGTCCAGAGCTACTCGAACAACCGGCCTTATCGCGAGGCCGTCCGCAACGCAGCCGGGGGGAACGTCAGCTACACCAACCACTGGGTCGTCGTGATCGGCGCCACGAGCAGCGAGGTCGTGTTCTACGACCCAGGCTTCGGACAGCACGGTCGCCACACCTTCCCCCTCCTCGACCTCTTCGCCTCCCACATGGAGTGGTCCAAGGGGGCTTTCTTCCAGCGCTCGGCCATGACCTCCAACCTGATCGTCGCCAAGGACCCCGACCCCGAGTGGCGACTCCTGGCAGGGAGCGGGATCTGCGAAGTCGACGCCGGCGCCATGACCTGGGGTGACCGCCTCGTCGCTCAGCGAGACGCCGAGTGGTTCTGCAACCCCGACCAAGCCGACGCGAGAGCCCGCCAGCTGAGCGGGGGCGGCAAGAGCGCCCTCGTCGTCGAAGTCCCCCACGGAAACTTCGGAGTCGTCGAGGTCAACGACGTCGGAGGGGATAACGCTCGCCAGCCGACTCCCGACCGCGCGGACTCGGAGTCTGGGGACGTCCTGCGCCGGCTTCCCGGGGTGCTCGGGAGCATTCGGTTCTTCCTCCGGGCGGGTGGAAACGTCCACATGACCCAGGTCCGATACCGCGGCAGCCACCGCAAGAGCTAAGCGCTGCTCGCGAGGGCGGGTGGCCCAAAGCGCTAGGAGATCTGGAACGCCTCGAGGGCCTGGCGCAAGTCAGCGTCGCTCTCGATCAAGAACCGCCGCGGGACCCCCGCTGCCTCCGCCGCTCCGAGATCGCTCTCGCTGTCCCCGATCAAGAGCGAAGCCCTCAGGTCGAGGTCTAGGTCCCGCGCCGCCTGGAGCAGCATTCCCGGCGCGGGCTTTCGGCAGGGGCAGCCCTCGTCGCGATCGTGAGGACAGACGTAGACCCCAGCCAAGGGGGCTCCCGCTGCCTCGAAGTGCGCCGCCAGCTTGTCATTGACAGCCTGGACGTCACTCGCAGACATTAAGCCGCGAGCGATGCCCCGTTGGTTGGTCACGACGACGAGGGCGTAGCCCGCGTCCCGGAGTCTCTGCGCCGCCTCGGCCACGTGGGGGAGCAGCTCCAGCTCGGCCGGCGAGGTCACGTAGCCGTCCATGATTCGGTGGTTGAGGACCCCGTCACGATCCAGGAACGCCGCTGGGCGAGGCTTGGGAGGTGAATCGCTCATGCCATAGGCTCCGGCGCTAAGGCCACGACGTCCCCCGCGACTGTGCTCACGTAGAGGTTCGCCCAGGCCTGAACCGGCTCCCCGACACAGACGCCGCCGACCGCGTGCCTGCCGAGCGGCCTCCCCTCGATCCCGTCATAGGCCAAGAGGGTCCTGCCCGCCGCAGCCCAGACCAATTCGTCCCCACAAGACAGGCCGCTGAGAGGACTCGAGAGCCCAGTCGAGCGCGACCAGGAGACGCTCCTGTCCTCGAGATCCACCGCCCCCAGGCCCCCGTCCCAGCCGCAGTAGAGACGCCCGCCCTCAACGGCCAAGCAAGTTGGCGCCCCGCCGAGGCGGCTGGCGCTCACCTCCCAGCGCAGGTCCCCATAGCGAAGACTGACCGCGCTCACCCCCTCCTCGTGGGCCACGATCGCCTCGGCCCGAGTGGTCACGAGCGCTCGCGGATTCCCCGGCAGGTCGAAGTGCCAAACCCGCTCCCCTTGCCCCTGATCGAGGGCGTGGAGTCGAGGGGGCTCTCCCCTGAACATGGCCTTGGTAGCGATCAAGAAGCGCCCACCCCCCAGAGCGGGCGGCGCCGTCGGCTGACCTCGCAGGAAGATCCGGTAGAGCGAGCGCCCCGAGCGAGCCTCCACGGCGTAGGCGTGACCGTCCGCGCAGGCGACATAGACCGTCCCGCCTGCGGCTAAGGGAGCTTGGTAGGCGCCCCCCGTACGAGCTTGAAGCTCCAACGGCGCAGCCTTCCGCCACTGAACGCTCCACTCGCCTCGACGGACGCAGTAGAAGACGCCTTCGTCGTCGCCGAAGAGGAGCGAGCCGCCCGAGACCGCTGCCGCGCTGCTCACCGGCACACGGTCTACCGGAACATGTCCCCCCTGGACCAACGGCCAGGCAGGGCTGCTCTCTCGGATCGAATCCGTCTGGTGTTCCGCCCGGAGTTCACCCGTCTCCACGTCCAGAGCGCAGAGCAGGCCCTCCCGATCAGCCACGTAGAGCTGGCCGTCGCGAGAGACGACGGGCGAGGTCCCCGCGCCTCCTTCCAGCCGCGTTCGCCACAGCTCGACCAAGGGAGGGTCCACGCGCAAGTGAGTCGCTGCCGCCCGCGCAGGGCCCCTCCCCGCGCACTCCCAGGCCGGGAGCTCCGGCCCTGGGTCGAACGAGCCGGCACGCTGCCTGCGAGGCGGAGCTACGAAGAGGACCTTGCCCCGCTTCTCACTCGAAGGCTCGCGAGACGTCGCCCCAGAGTGAGTCCGCTTGGCCGCCGCCTTCTTCTTCGCCGCCGGCTTCTTCTTCGCCGCCGGCTTCTTCTTGGCCGCCAGCTTCTTCTTGGTCGCCGCCTTCTTCTTCGCCGCCGCCTTCTTCTTGGCCGTGGGCTTCTTCTTGGCCGCCGGCTTCTTCTTGGCCGCCGGCTTCTTCTTCGCCGTGGGCTTCTTCTTGGCCGCCGGCTTCTTCTTGGCCGCCGGCTTCTTCTTGGCCGCCGGCTTCTTCTTCGCCGCCGGCTTCTTCTTGGCCGCCGGCTTCTTCTTGGCCGCCGGCTTCTTCTTCGCCGCCGGCTTCTTCTTGGCCGCCGGCTTCTTCTTGGCCGTGGGCTTCTTCTTGGCCGCCGCCTTCTTCTTGGCCGCCGGCTTCTTCTTGGCCACCGGCTTCTTCTTGGCCGCGGGCTTCTTCTTGGCCGCGGGCTTCTTCTTGGCCGCGGGCTTCTTCTTGGCCGCCGCCTTCTTCTTGGCCACCGGCTTCTTCTTGGCCGCCGCCTTCTTCTGCCTCTTCGCGGTCGACTTCCTGGAAGTCCTGGAGCCCTGGGACGCTTTCTTCTTCGCCATGGGCTGAGTCTAGCGCCGCCCTCCCCCACCCTCGTTCCGGATCAGCATTTCCCCTTTCGAGTCTTGCAGAGGGCTCCGTAGTTCTCTCCGTGCCATACTTCTCCGGTGACCGACGCCGAGCTCTCTCGTCTTCTGCAGCCCTGGCTCTTGCTCTGGGTGACCTGCATGGGCGCATGTGTCGGGAGCTTCCTCAACGTCGTCGTGTTCCGGCTTCCGCGCCGCTGCCTCTCGGTCTTCAAGCCGACGCGCTCCTTCTGCCCCAAGTGCAGACACGCGATTCGCTGGTACGAAAACCTCCCCATGATCAGCTGGGCCTTCATCCTGCGCGCCCGCTGCGCTGGCTGCGCCCTACCCATCAGCGCTCGCTACCCACTGGTCGAAGCCGCCACGACCCTCCTCTTCTTCGCCATAGGCTGGATCCACCTCGACGGCCGGGCTCACATGCCGGAGGCCTGGGGCATGGTGGCCGTCCACTGTCTCTTTGGGAGCGCGCTCCTCTCCTGCGCCCTCATCGACTGGGACCTGCGGGTCATTCCAGACGCGATCGATATCCCTGGGACCCTCATCGGACCCGTGGCGCTCGCCCTGGTCCCGGGAATCCTGGCCAGCTCCAGCCTTCCCGACCTCGAGGGCCTGGCCGCCCGGGCCGTGCTGCACCTCGACTCGGCCTTCCGTTGGTGGGGGATCTCCGGGCTCTTGAGCCCCCTCGAGGGCCTGGCCGACTGGCTCGGGGCCCTCTCCCACAGCTCTCCTCGTGGCTACCGCTCGCTCCAGGGCGGAGCCGCTGGAGTGTTCGGCGCCGCCGTCGGCGGGTGCTCGATGTGGATCTTCGCCTCTGTCATGGAGCGCATCGTGGGGCGCGAGTCGCTCGGGTTTGGCGACGTCAAGCTGACCGCCATGATCGGCGCGTTCACGGGCTGGCAGGGCGTCCTGGTCACGCTCTTGATCGGGTCAGTCCTAGGATCCCTCGCAGGCATCCTGGCGATCCTGCGTGGGCGCCGAGAGGAGAAGGGCAAGACCCTTGGCCTAGGCTCTCTGCCCTTCGGCCCCTTCCTCGTGGTGGGTGGCCTCGTCGCGGCCCTCGGAGGAGAGCACGTCCTGCGCGCGCTAGCGCTGTGATCCTGGCGCAAGTCCTCTCCTCGCCTCCAATTACCCGTCGCGAAAGCAGCCGGACTCTGCTGGCGTTGCACAGCTTGCGCGGTTACAAAGATCCGATTGCAGGGCTTAGACTTGTGAAGGTGATCCGCGCAGACCAAGGCACGGACGACAGGGAGAACCGGGGACCATGATCAGCGTTGAAGAACTCCTCCAGCAGCTCGTTGAGCGCGGCGGCTCGGACCTCCATATCACGGCTGGTGCGCCCCCGAAGATCCGCATCGACGGCAAGCTGATCTCGACGGAACACGCAGTCCTCGACCCCGAGACGACCCAGAAGCTCGTCTACTCGATCCTCGACAACACCCAGATCGCGCGATTCGAGAAGGACCTCGAGCTCGACATGAGCTTCGGAATCGGCGGCCTGGGTCGCTTCCGCACGAACGTCTTCATGCAGCGCGGCGCCGTCGGCGCTGTCCTCCGCGTGATCCCCTACGAGATCAAGACCTTCCGCGACCTCGGCCTCCCCGAGGATCTCTGCGCCTCGATCGCCTCTGTCCCCAAGGGACTGGTGCTCGTGACTGGCGCGACCGGCTCGGGTAAGTCCACGACGCTGGCCTCGATGGTCGACTACGTCAACCGCTCGCGGAACGAGCACATCATCACCATCGAGGACCCGATCGAGTTCGTGCACAAGAACAAGGCTTGCCTCGTCAACCAGCGCGAGGTCGGCAGCGACACCCACGGCTTCAAGCAGTCACTGCGTGCAGTTCTTCGTCAGGACCCAGACGTCGTGCTCGTCGGTGAGATGCGTGACATGGAGACCATTGAAGCCGCGCTGACGCTGGCTGAGACGGGCCACTTGACCTTCGGCACGCTTCACACCTCGGACTGCGCCCAGACCATTAACCGAATCGTCGACGTGTTCCCCGCCTTCCAGCAGCAGCAGATTCGGACCGTGCTCAGCTTCGTGATCCAGTCGGTGTTCTGCCAGCAGCTCATCCCGCGCGCCGACGGCCGTGGACGCGCGCTGGCGCCCGAGATCATGGTCGCCAACAACGCCGTCAAGGCCCTGATTCGCGACGACAAGGCCCACCAGATCTACAGCATCATTCAGACGGGTGCCAAGTACGGCATGCAGACCATGAACCAGGCGCTCTTCAACCTGGTCCAAAAGCGCGTCGTCTCCTACGACGACGCCTATGAGCGCACGACGGACCCTGAGGACTTCATACGCACCTTCCAGGGTGCCGGCGTCAAGGTCCCCAAGCAAAGGCCACGCAAGGCCCACTAGGGCACGGCGAAAGCCTAGTCCGAAGAAGAAAACACTGCGGCCTCTTGGCCGCGCGAGACAGTAGCAGCGCCGGCGGGGCGCTCTTCGAGA
>Ga0316204_10002972_pt1 | contig 35937 bp, 32 predicted proteins | sample 6monrhotite_MG_2_FD_205661 | JGI IMG/M metagenome (GOLD analysis project Ga0316204, IMG submission 205661) | Microbial mat bacterial communities from mineral coupon in-situ incubated in ocean water Damariscotta River, Maine, United States -... | ecosystem: Environmental > Aquatic > Marine >... | reverse complement strand
GACCAATTCCAACAACGAAGAAATGATTTCCAAGCTGCGCGCCACCGGCGGCGCGGGCTTCGATCTCGCCCAGCCGTCGCAAGATCGCATCACCAGCGCCCAGGCGGAATACGACATCTACAAGCCCATCAATCTTTCCAAGATCGATGCCACGCAGATGATCACGTCGATGCTGGAAGGCACCAAGAAAAACACCTCGCTGAACGGTAAGGTCTACGGCGTGCCGCACGTTTGGGGCACCAGCGCCTTGACGGTTAACACCGCCAAGGCTGGCGACATCAAAGACTACCTTGACCTGTGCAACCCGAAATATGCGGGCAAAGTGACGTACCGCATGAAACGTCCGACCTTGATCGCGTTTGCGTTCTCCATGGGGATGGACCCGTTCGCGGCCTATAACGACAAAGCCAAATACCAAGATATCCTCAACAAGGTTCAGGCCAAGTTGATCGAATGTAAGCCCAACGTGAAGGCTTACTGGAGCGGCGGTGACGCGCTGATCAACTTGATCCGTTCCGACGAAGTCGTCGCCGCCATGGCGTGGGACGGTTCTGGTTGGAAAGTGCACGCAGAAAAGCCTGAAGTGAAAACCATCGCCCCGACATCGGGTGCGTTGGGCTGGATCGACACCTTTGCGTTGCCGAAAAAGACCAAGGCCGAAGACGCCGCTTACAAGTGGATCAACTTCGTGATGCAGCCGAAAATCGCGGCCATGATCACCGAAGCCGCTGGCAACTTCACGGCTGCCAAAGATGGTGACAAGTATGTCACCGAAGCCAAGCGTAAGGTCTATCAAGACACCTTCTCGGCTGCTGCCATCGACAACATCAAATGGTATCCTCCGGTTCCCGCCGGTTTGGAAGACATGGAAGGCAAAGTCATGGACCGCGTGCAAGCGGCGAAGTGATCTGAGCATTTCGATCTAAGACTGGCGCGGGGGGCTTTGGCTCCTCGCGCCACTCTCTATTTTTTTGTCCTATTTATTGTTGCGCCTGAATGTCCTGGGGGACCGATGTCTGACACCACCGAAACGTATGATCTGGAATGCCGCAATCTGGTGCGCCGCTACGGCAGCTTTGCCGCCGTGGACAATGTATCGTTTGGCGTTCCCCAAGGTGATTTCTTTTCCATCTTAGGCCCCAGCGGCTGCGGCAAAACCACCATCTTGCGCATGATGGCGGGCTTCGACAATCCCACCTCGGGCGATATCTTGATCAAGGAAAAATCGGTTCTCAACGTGCCGCCCAACAAGCGCCCGGTGAACATGGTGTTTCAACACCTGGCGCTGTTTCCGATGATGACGGTGGCGGAAAACATCGCTTACGGTTTGGTGCGCAAAGGTCTGCCCAAGCACGAAATCGCTGAAAAGGTAAAATCCGCGCTGGGCCGCATCGATCTACCCACGTCGGGCGACAAAAGCATCAATCAATTATCCGGCGGGCAAAAGCAACGCGTTGCCATTGCGCGGTGCTTGGTGCTGGAACCGGCAGCTTTGCTTTTGGACGAACCGTTGGGCGCGCTGGATTTGAAATTGCGCGAACACATGAAGGTCGAACTGAAAAAGATGCAAGACCAGTTCGAAACCACCTTCGTTTACATCACCCACGATCAATCCGAAGCGTTGGTCATGTCCAACCATGTCGCGGTGATGAATGCTGGGAAGTTCGAGCAAATCGGCACCCCGCAAGAGCTCTATTACCATCCCGACACGGCGTTCGTCGCGGGCTTCGTCGGCGACAGCAACCGCTGGCACGGCAAGGTCGAGCGCGCAGATAAAGACGGTGTGAAAGTCGTTTCCGCCGATGGCGTGGAACTGCTTGCGACGCCTGCAGGCGATGTGTCGCTCAGCCAAGGCAGCGAAGTCGACATTTTCGTGCGCCCGGAATCGGTGGTGCTGGCGGAAGATGCGGATCGCATTTCAGGTATGGAAAACCGCATCGATGGTGAACTGGTGAGCGTTCTGTTCAACGGCGCGAATTCGCGTGCCTTGATCCGCGACCGTGCGACCGGTGGCGAGCTTGATGTGGCGCTGCCGCAAACTGGCGAGTTCTCGACGCTCAATCGCGGCCAGCAGGTGTATCTCGGTTGGGGCATGGCCCAGGCCAAGGCGTTTGCCGCTACCGGTAACGGCAATGGGGGCGACGCATGAATGTAAAATCCGCAGCGCGTCTCAGCCTGTTTTTGCTGATGGCCCCTTTGCTGGTGTGGCTGATCGGTTTGATCATTTTGCCGCACGCCGACATGTTCGCCATTTCTCTGCGCGAGCGGGTGGCGCTGCGCACCTATGAATTCAGCTTTGCCAATTACGCCGAGTTTTTCACCGAACCGTTGTATTGGCGCACCTTTGCACGCACCGCGATCATGTCGACCGTAGCAACGGCTGTGACGCTGCTGATCAGTTTTCCGGTGTCGTACTACATCGCAAAAATGCTGCGTGGGCGACTGAAGGCGTTTTTATTCTTGCTGTGTCTGGTGCCGTTTTGGGTCAGCGAGCTGGTGCGTACGTTTGGCTGGATGATCTTGCTCAGAGAATCGGGCGTTTTCAGCAATCTGTTGCAGTGGATGGGGCTCGCCGAAGGACCGATAGAGATGCTCTATAACGACGCCACCATCATGGTCGGTTTGGTTTACACCTCGATGCTGTTCATGGTGGTGCCGTTGGTGACCACGTTGGACAGCCTCGACGACGCCCAGGTGGAAGCGGGTTACGATTTGGGCGGCAACGCGTTTTCGGTGTTGCGCACCATCATTATCCCGCATGCCATGCCAGGCATCGTTTCGGGCTGCATCGTGGTGTTCATGCTCACACTGGGCAACTACCTCACCCCGGTATTGCTGGGCGGTAAAGACAGCTTGTGGTTCACCGCACAGATCTACACCCAGTTCATCACCCGGTTTAATTGGGAGCTGGGCGCCGCGTTTGGCTTCTTGTTGTTGGGGCTGTCGTCGTTGATCGTGTGGTCGGGACTGAAGCTCAGCCGCCAAACCCTCACCGAAACGATGGGATAGGAGCACGCCATGATTCCTTCAATCCCCCAACCGAAAAGCTTTCGTGTTTTGTACGGTGCGTACATCGCGCTGTTCTTCGTTTACTTGGTGCTGCCGCTGGCGGTGGTTGCGGTGTTCGCGTTCAACGATTCGATGTTTCCGTCATTGCCGTGGGGTGGCTTTACGCTGGACTGGTTCTTTAACGACACCGAACCCCGCTTAGGTCTGTTTCACGACGGGCGTTTGCTGCAAAGCATCTGGACGTCTTTTTTCATTGCGTGCTGGGTGACGGTTCTGTCGGTGGCGGTGGGCACCACCAACGCGTTTTTGTTCGAACGGCGCGAGTTCCCGTTCAAGAGCTTTCTTTATATGCTGATGCTTTTGCCACTGGTGGTGCCGGGGGTGATTTTGGGCATTTCGATATTGGTGTTTTCCAGCACCATCGCCAATTGGTTTGAAAACAGCATCGGCCTCGATTTGGAATTTTTGCGTCCTAGCTCGTTTTTGGTCATCATCGGACAATTTTCGTTCATCGCCACCATCACCACTTTGGTAATCGCGGCGCGCTTACGCAAATTCGACACCGCATTGGAAGAAGCCGCGCAAAGCCTTGGCGCGTCGCGTTTGACGGCAGTGAGGACGGTGACGATGCCGTACTTGAAACCGGCGATCGTCGGTGCGGCGATCGTGGCGTTTTTGATGTCGTTTGAAAACTTCAACACCACGCTGATGTTGGTGGGCTCCGATCAGCCTTTGACCATCGCCATGTACGGGCGCTTGCGTGAGGGCTCGACACCCGAACTGAATGCGTTATCGTTATTGTTGATGACGGTTTCAGGCGGCTTGGCGTTGCTGAGCGTGTTTGTCCAGCGCGATAAGGAGTGAGTCATATCATCCCTGGCGCGCAGAGATTTGAGCGAGGGACTTAAAAATGCAAAAGATCGGAATTATCGGCGCGGGCGCGTTCGGCACCGCCATGGCCACCGTGGCGGCGCGTGCAGGGCGCACCGTGACCATTTGGTCATACGAGGCTGAGGTCGTCGAAGAGATCAACTCTCGCCACACCAACAACACCTATTTGTGCGAAGTGCCGCTGGAGCCAAATATTCGGGCGACCCGAGATCTCGCAGATGTTTGCGATAACGATGCCGTGCTGATCGCGGTGCCGACGGTGTTTTTGCGCAGCGTCGTCACCCTGGCTGCCCAACACTGGCACACAGGCATCCCGGCTTTGATCTGTTCCAAAGGGGTCGAGCAAGGCACCTGTAAACTGATGGCCGAGGTGGTGGGCGATTGCCTTGGTGAGGGGGCTGTCATTGCGACCATGAGCGGACCGACATTTGCCGCTGAAATCGCCCGCGACTTGCCCGCCGCGACCTTGGTCGCATGTCCCGATACCGCCGTTGGCGAGCGCTTGGCCAAAGCCTTGGCGTCGCCGCATTTTCGCACTTACGTCAGTGATGACATCATCGGTGCGCAATTGGGCGGGGCGACCAAAAACGTGCTTGCCATCGCGTGCGGAATCGTCACCGGCAAAGGCCTGGGCGACAATGCCCGCGCGGCTCTGATCACCCGCGGTCTAGCCGAAATCAATGCGCTGGGCATGGTGTTGGGGGCAAAAAGTCACACCCTGATGGGCTTGTCGGGGCTCGGCGATTTGACGTTGACGTGCAACGCCATGCAGTCGCGCAATTTTTCGGTGGGCTATCGTTTGGGCCAAGGCGAAACGCTCGAACACATCTTGGAGGGACGCAAAACTGTAGCCGAGGGCGTTCACAATGCCGACACGGTGGCGGAACTGTCACGCCGCAATCAGGTCGACATGCCGATCTGCTTGGCGGTCGAAGCGGTGCTCACCGTCGATGCCGACCTGGACGCGATCATCCACGGGTTGCTGTCTCGTCCTTTGGTGAATGAATAAACGTGAATATGGCGAACAGCTCAACGGCGAAAACAGCGCTGTTTGGCGCGGCGGTGCTGATCCTCGCGGTGATCGCCGTATGGCAAAGCAGCCTGTGGTCGGACCGCACCGTCGTCGCCGATATGCGCGCGGTGGCGAAAGAACGCCTCAACCTTTATCAAAGCACGCTGCATGCGGCGTTGGCGAAATACCGCTATCTACCGTTTCTCATCGCCCGTGATGAAAGCGTGAAGTCTTTGCTGTCCAAGCCCGTCCACAGTGCGGGCGAATCCGTGAACGCAAGCCGTGCCCTGGTCGATATCAACAACAAATCGGGCACCGATGTGCTGTTTATCATGGACAGCGACGGCACCACCGTGGCGGCGTCCAATTGGCAAGACCCATTGAGCTTCGTGGGCCGCAATTACGCCTTTCGCCCCTATTTTCAAGACGCCATGGAGAACCGCGAAGGTGGGTTCTTCGCCATCGGCGCGACCACCGGACAGCCAGGTTATTTCATGTCGCATCCGGTGCGCAATGCAGATGGCATCGGCGGTGTCGCGGTGGTCAAAATCGACTTGAGCCCGTTGCAGCACGATTGGCGCGATGGCGGTGAAACGGTGTTCGTTTCCGACGACAATGGGGTGATTTTTCTGTCCAGTCAGGAGCACTGGAACTTCCGCACCTTGGCGCCGTTATCGCCCAAAAAGCGCAACCTCATTCATGAGCGAAAGCAGTATCGCGGCCAGGGGTTGGAGGTTTTGGACTTCGACTATGGCATCATCGCGGGCGCGGACAGCGCCGCCATCGACGGGCGACGTTACATGCATGTATCGCGTGCCTTGAACGATCAGGGCTGGCGGCTGCATTATTTGTCCCCGGTTAAGCCGCTTGAAGAACGCCGCCAAGCGATGGTGTTGTTGGGTGTCGCCGTGCTGGTTTTGCTGGCGACGCTGTTGCTGTATTGGCGCGAACGCGAACAGAAAATCATTTCGCGACGGCGCGCGCGCGAAGCCGAAAAATTTTCCGCCATCAACAAGCAGCTCGAACTTGAAATCATCGAGCGCCGTACCGCCGAAACCGAATTGCGCGAAACCCAGGCCGAACTGGTGCAAGCGGGCAAGTTGGCGGCGTTGGGCAAAATGTCGGCGGCCATCGCCCATGAGATCAATCAGCCGATTGCCGCGATCCGCACATTCAGCGCCAGCGCGCGGTTGATGCTGGAAAAGGGCATGAGCGCGAACCTCGACCAAACGTTGGGTGAGATTTCGGGCCTGACCGAACGGATGGGCGTGATCACCGGGCAGCTCAAAACGTTTGCGCGCAAAGCACCGGTGCGCCTTGATCCGCTCGACGTGCGCGACGCCATCGCCAATGTCGAAAAGATCATGAAGCTGCAAGCCCTTGAGGACAAGAGTGAGCTGCTGGTCGAGATGCCGGACAGCCCGGTGATCGTCAAAGCCGACATCGTGCGCTTGGAACAGATCTTTATCAATCTGCTGCGCAACGCTTTGGATGCGGTGCGCGACATGGATCAAAAAAAGGTCACCTTGACGTTGGAACGATCCGATACCTTTGCGAAAATCACGGTCCATGACACCGGGCCGGGCGTCAGCGACGATGTTCAAGAACGCCTGTTCGATCCTTTCTTCACCACCAAAGAGATCGGCGAAGGTGTAGGCCTAGGCTTGTCGATCACGTATGGTATCGTAACCGACTTGGATGGCGACATCCGCGTCGCCAACGCGCCGTCCGGCGGTGCGATGTTTATGGTGAAGCTTCCGTTGTACGAGAAAGACATTGACTGACGAGATACCTCAAAATACAGGAACGATCTTCATCGTCGATGATGAAAAGTCCATGCGCAGTGCGACACGCCAATGGTTGGAATTGGCGGGTTTTGTGGTGCACGACTTTTCCAGGGCCTCCGCAGCCTTAGAACAGCTCGACCGGAATTTTGCCGGGGTCTTGCTGTCCGACATCAAAATGCCGGGCATGGATGGGATTGAGCTGCAGCGCCGCGTGCGCGAAGCTGATCCGGACATTCCGGTTATCTTGGTCACCGGACACGGCGATATCGCTTTGGCGGTGCAGGCGATGCGCGATGGTGCGTATGATTTTATCGAAAAGCCGTTTGCGCCGGAACACCTGCTCGACATCGTGCAAAGGGCTCAGGAAAAGCGCACGCTGGTGCTCGATAATCGTAACTTGATGCGCGACTTGGCCGCGTCGGAAGGCCTGGACGGTCGTCTGGTCGGCCATAGCCCCGAGATGCGCGGCCTGAAACGCGAAATTTATGACTACGCGCCGACCAACGCCTCGGTCTTGATCAGCGGCCCAACCGGCAGCGGAAAAGAAGTCGTGGCGCGCTGTCTGCACGATTTAGGCCCCAACCCCAGCGGCCCCTTCATCGCCGTGAACTGTGCCGCGATCCCGACGCAAATGGCGGAAAGTGAGCTGTTCGGTCACACCCGCGGCGCTTTTACCGGTGCGCAAGCGTGCCGCGAAGGCAAGTTGCAAGCCGCAAACGGCGGGACGTTGTTTTTGGACGAACTGACCAGCACGCCCATGGATGTGCAAGGCAAGCTGTTGCGCGCCTTGGAAGAACAGGTGGTGGTGCCGCTGGGCAGCAACACCGAAATTCCGGTGTCGTTTCGTTTGGTTGCGGCCATTCAAGAAGACCCCGAAGAGGCCGTCAGCTCAGAGCGTTTGCGCAAAGATTTGTTTTATCGTATCGCTACGATTGCGCTCAAAATTCCGCCGTTGAATGCACGGCGCGAAGACATACCGCTGTTGTTTAAATTATTTTCCGATTTAGCGGGCGACGCTTATGGGCGCGAGGTTCCGGTGCTGGATGCGGCGGCGCATGCCAGCGTGATGAGCCACGATTGGTCCGGCAACGTGCGCGAGTTGAAAAACACCGCCGAACGTTTTGTGTTGTCGTCTCACCCCATAGAAGACCGCTTGGCGCATATCCTGGGCGCAGCCGAAGAACCGTTCGGTGAAGATAAATTGTCCTTGGCCGACCAGGTGCGCGTGTATGAAAAGCGCTTGCTGCAAGAGGCCCTATGCCGGCACCAGGGCAATATCTCAGCCGTGATGGAAGACCTGTCGATCCCCCGGCGCACGCTCAATGAAAAGATGACCAAATACAATTTGGCGCGCAACGCGGATCAAGACGTATAGGCGGATTTCCGCCTATTGGCTGCGGACCAATCGGCGGAATATCGCCGACCGTGCTGCCCTCAAAATTAAATACACACGTGAATTCAAGGTGTTGAGTCCTGGATGCGGGTTGGCCCGGCTCTTGCTCTAGATCGGGGTGGGAGAGGTCGCTTAAGCGGCCAAATCATAAAAACCAATATCTTGGGAGACGAATATGTCATTCATCAGCAAATACAAAGGCGCTGTTGCGGTTGCGACGTTGTGCGCCAGCGTTGCGGCGACGGCGGGCGTTCAAGCCGCAGAAGCACGTAACTACCTGTTGGCGACCGCCAGCACCGGCGGCACTTACTATCCGGTCGGCGTGGCCCTGGCCACTTTGGTGAAGGTTAAACTTCAGCCGAAACAAAAAATCGGTATGTCCGCGATCAACTCTGCGGGTTCCGGTGAAAACGTCAAATTGCTGCGCGAAAACGAAGTCCAATTCGCCATTTTGCAGGGCCTGTACGGCTACTACGCATGGAACGGCAAAGGCCCCATCACCGCCGACGGCCCACAGACGAAAATGCGTTCTGTGAGCATGCTGTGGCAAAACGTCGAACAGTTCACCGTGCTTAACGATTTCGCCAAGACCGGCACGGCAGACGATCTGCAGAACCTCAAGGGCCAGTCCATGGCGCTGGGTAAAAAGAACTCCGGCACCATCGGTTCCAACACCACGTTGCTGGGCAACCTCGGCATTGACGTCAACAAAGATTACAAGCTGGTCCACGGCGGTTATGGCCCAAGCGGCGACGCGCTGCAAAACGGTCAAGTTTCCGGCATCGGTACACCGGCTGGCGTGCCTACGGGCGCGGTGACCAAAGTATTTGCCTCCATGGGCGACAAGGTGACGCTGTTGGGCTTCACGCCGGAACAAGCCAAAAAAGCCAATGGCGATTTGGGCCTGTGGACGCCGTACACCATCAAAGCGGGCACCTACCCCGGTTTGGATAAAGACGTCACCACCATCGCCCAGCCGAATTTCTTGGCGGTGAATGCCGACGTCGATGAAGACGCGGTCTATCAAATCACCAAGACGTTTTACGAAAACCTGCCGTTCTTGAACGCCATCCACAAAGCCACCAAGGCGATGGACGTGAACAAGGCGATTGCTGGCCTGCCCATGCCGCTGCACCCCGGTGCCGCCAAATACTACCGCGAAGTTGGTATCGAAATTCCCGATAACCTGATCGCGAAATAACGACTGAAGACGGATCTCCCACGCTGACTGTCGCCACACGAATTCGTGGCGGCAGTCGATGGGGCCTGCGCAAAAATCAAACTTGCGCAAGACGTCGGACTGCAAAAATCAAACTTGCACAACAGCCGGACTGCAATAATCAAACTGGGGGCAGGGCGATATGAGCGAACAAACACACGTCGAAATCGATGACGCCGACACCGGCTTTCGCCGCGACCATGGCGTTTTGGCCCTGGTGCTTTTGGGCCTAGGCGTCGCCATTTCTGTGCTGCACATCTACTTCAACATCATCACCATTTTGCCGACCTTGTGGCAGAACTCATTGCACTTTGCCGGGTTCGCTTTGTTTTGCGTGTTGCTGCACCCTTCGGTGCACACCACACAGCGATGGGCGGGACGCTCCGTTTTGGCGTTCGATATCGGCTTGGGCCTGCTGATCGCGTTTTCGGCCATATATATGGTGTCGATGGAAGACGCGATTTACGCCCGTGGCGTGCGGTTAAACACCGCCGAGTGGGTTTTTGGCACCATCTTGATCCTGGCCGCGATTGAACTGACGCGCCGTACCACGGGTTGGGTGATCCCCATTTTGATCATCATTGCGCTCAGCTATATTGGCTGGTGGGGCGCTAAGGTTGACGGTATATTTTCATTTTCCGGCTTGTCTGCGGAAACGATTTTGTTTCGCAGCATCTACGGCGACGATGGGCTGTTCGGCAACATCGCGCGCATTTCGTCGACATTCGTTTTTATGTTCATTTTGTTCGGGGCCTTTTTGGTGCGTTCCGGCGCGGGCGATTTTGTCATCGATCTGGCCCGCGCGGTTGCGGGCAAAACCGTCGGCGGCCCGGGCTTGGTGGCGGTGTTCGCTTCCGGGCTGACGGGCACCATTTCCGGTTCCGCCGTGGCAAACACGGCGTCCACCGGGGTGATCACCATTCCGTTGATGAAAAAAGCGGGCTTTCCGCCGAAGTTCGCCGCGGGGGTCGAGGCCGCGGCATCGACCGGCGGGCAACTGATGCCGCCGATCATGGGCGCAGGCGCGTTCGTGATGGCGAGCTATACGCAAATTTCTTACACCACCATTATCGTGGCGAGCATTTTGCCAGCGCTGTTGTACTTTGCCACGGTGGCGTTTTTCGTTCGGGTCGAGGCCAAGCGCAGCAACGTCAAAGCGGTTGATGACGGCATCAAGGCCTCTGAAGTTTTGAAACGCGGCGGCTTGCCTTTTTTGCTGCCGATTTCGGTTTTGATCGGTTTGCTGGTTTACGGCTATACGCCGACCTATGCGGCGGGCATTTCCATCGTCGCCATTGTCGTGGCCTCTTGGTTGACACCCAACAAGATGGGACCGAAAGCGATTGTTGAAGCGCTGTCTCTGGGCGCGCGCAACATGATCATGACGGCGGTGCTGTTGTGCAGTGTCGGCTTGATCGTCAACGTGATCGCCACGGCGGGCATCGGCAATACCTTTTCGCTGATGATTTCTCAATGGGCGGGCAACAGCTTGCTGATCGCGGTGGCCTTGATCGCCGTCGCCTCGCTGGTGTTGGGCATGGGCTTGCCGGTGACGGCGGCGTACATCGTCTTGGGCACTTTGTCGGCCCCGGCTTTGTTCAGCCTGATCACCGAAAGCCAGTTGGTGCAAGCCATCGCGGACGGCACCGTGCCCGAAACGGCGATGGCGATTTTGATGTTGGCGGCTCCTGAGCAAGCCGCCAGCCTGGGGGCGGGCATGTCGGTGGAAAGTGCTCAGAGCCTCCTTGCCATGGTGCCGCCCGATTTGATGGGGGCGTTTCGTGAGCAAGTGTTGAGCGCCGACACGCTGCTGTTCGCGCTGCTGTCGGCGCACATGATCGTGTTTTGGCTGAGCCAAGATTCCAACGTCACCCCGCCGGTGTGTTTGACGGCCTTCACCGCAGCGGCGATCGCCAAGACGCCGCCGATGCAAACCGGGCTGACGGCGTGGAAAATCGCCAAGGGCCTGTACGTGGTGCCGTTGCTGTTCGCCTATACGCCGTTGCTGGGCGGCACGTTTGTCGAGGTTATGACCATCTTCGCCTTTGCCCTGGTGGGGCTGTACGCGATGACCGGTGCGATCCAGGGTTATATGGAAGCGCGCCTCGATCTGGTGTCGCGCGCGGGTGTTGCGCTGGCGGGCGGGTTGCTGTTGTGGCCCACCACGGTGCCCGTGCATCTTGGCGGATTGGCCTTGTTCGCGATCTTGTTTTTCGTGAACATACGCCAAGCCAAAACTGAGACAAAAGCTGCGATCAACGCTGCGAAAGGATAATCATGTACCGCAAAATATTGCTGCCCATTGATCTTGGACACGTTGCCAGCAATGACAAGGTTATCACCATCGCCGTTGAGATGGCGCGCCATTGGCAAGGTGAAATCCATGTCGTCACCGTGGTGCCGCCGATCAGCTCGATGATTGCGCCCTATTTGCCGCAAAGCGTGGAAGCGGACACCGTGAACGATGTTCAAGATCGTTTGACGAAGTTGATGTCTGAAAGCGTTCCCGAAGACATCAAGGTTTCAATCCGGGTTGTCGAAGGCGCGGTGTATCACGAGATTTTGCACGAAGCGAAAAAGTGGCAAGCCGACGTGATCGTGCTGGCTTCTCACAAACCTGAACTGGGCGACTACCTGTTGGGCAGCAACGCGGCAAAGGTTGTGCGACACGCGCCCATGTCGGTTTTTGTCGTGCGCATGTAGGCGTACACCCCGCGACAAAAAAAGCCCCCGCAGTGCGGGGGCTTTTCCTTGGGGAGGTCCTGGGGAACTTATGAACTGTTCATAAATGATTTAGTGCACGATTTCCGGGCCCATCAACATGTTGGGCAACCAGGTGGAAACGAACGGTACGTAGGTCACGATGACCAAGAACACCAGCAAGATCATCAACCACGGCAATGCCGCCTTGACGACCCGCATCAGCGACATGCCGGTGATGCCTGCGGTGACGAATAGGTTGAGCCCCACCGGCGGGGTGATCATGCCGATTTCCATATTCACCACCATGATGATGCCAAGGTGAATGGGATCGATGCCCAGCTCCATGGCGATGGGAAAAAGGATCGGCGCCATGATCAGCAAAATCGCCGAAGGCTCCATGAAATTACCCGCCAACAACAGCAAAATGTTGACGACGATGAGGAACGACCACGGCTCAAAACCCGCGGCGATGATCACTTCTGTGATCGCGTTGGGAATGCGTTCGGTGGTCAGCACGTGGGCGAACAGCATCGCGTTGGCGATGATGAACATCAGCATGATGGTGACGCGTGCACCATCGACCATGGTTTCGATGACGTCTTTGTGCGCCACCAAGCCAGTCACGGTTTTGAGCATCGACCCGCGCGGTTCACCTTTTTTCAGCGGGCCAATATCGCGGTACACGAAAATGGCAATGATGTAGGCGTAAACGGCCGCGACGGCGGCGGCTTCGGTGGGCGTGAACACCCCGCCGTATATGCCGCCCAAGATGATGCCGATCAGCATCAAACCCCAAATCGCGTCGTTGAACGATGCGGTGAATTCACTACGCGACGGCAGCGGCAGACGCGGCAGGCCTTTAACACGCGCGGCGATATAGATGGCGGTCATCAACATGGTACCCGCCAGCAGGCCGGGGATCACACCGGCCAAGAACATCCGCCCGACGGACACTTCGGTGGCGGCGGCGTATACCACCATGACGATGGACGGCGGAATCAAAATGCCCAAGGTGCCCGCGTTGGCAATCACACCGGCGGCGAAATCTTGACTGTAGCCCGCGCGGATCATGCCCGCGATGACGATGGAACCGATCGCCACCACGGTGGCGGGCGACGATCCCGAAACGGCGGCGAACAGCATACACGCTAAAACCGACGCCATGGCCAAGCCGCCATGGAAGTGGCCGACGCAGTTGGTGGCGAAGCGGATCAAGCGCCGCGCGACGCCACCGGTGGACAAAAACGCTGACGACAAGATGAAGAACGGGATCGCCATCAAGGTGTAGTGATGCATGGTGCCGAACAGCTTGGCGGCGAGAGAGCCAAGATCGTCACCGGAAAAAAACAAGATCGTCGACAGCGACGCCAGTCCCAATGAAATGGCAATCGGCGTGCCGATCATCAGCAGAACGAATAGGGTGATGAACAAGAAAGCGATGGTCATTTGTCATCTCCCCGCTTCTTGGCTTCGACGAGGTCGTCGTGGTGGCGCAGGTCTTCGGCAACGGGGTCGTCGTGGTCGGCATACGCCGCCATGGCGTCGCGGCCTTCATCGCCCAGCGTCATGCCGATGTCGCGCCCGGTGAGGATGCGAAAGCCCAAAACGCCCAACCGCCAGATCATCAACGCAAAGCCGATCAGCAGGACGCTTTGCGGAATCCACAGTGGGATTTTTAGATCTTCGGATTCAATTTCGTATTCATAAACAATACCGATGACATGGTCCCATGCGCCGTACAGCAACAATCCCGCATAGGCGATGCCCGCCAACACGGCGACCAAGCCAAAGGTCTTTTGTCCCGCAGGCGGGAACAGCTTGACCAGGGCGTCCACGCCGATGTGGCTGTGCACGCGGATGCCGTAGGAAATGCCCATGATAACCAGCCAGGCAAACAAGAATGTGGTCAGCTCGAGTGCCCAAATGGCACCCGAGTTGAACACGTAACGCGCAACCACCTGGGTAAACGTCACGATGACCATGCCGGCAAGCAGAAAAGCCAAGAACGCTTCTTCCGCTTTGTGGAGGTGATAAATGATCCGTGCAGTCATCGCGGCGTTGTCCCCAAAAGTGGTGGTTTGTTATTTGTTGCTGGCTTGCGCGGCAGCAATCAAATCGGCACCGATTTCATCTTCGAACTTCGCCCACACCGGCTTCATGGCTGCAACCCATGCGGCACGCTGATCCGGCGTCAGAGTGCGGATGGTGCCGCCATTTTCAAGAATCTTCGCGCGGCTGGCTTGGTTGAGTTCAAAGGACAGTTTGTTGCGGTCCGCGGTGACTTCCATCAAGATGCGCTCCAGATCGGCACGCACGTCGGTGGGCAGACCTTCCCAGAAACGACGCGACACGACAACGGCGTAATCCAAGATGCCGTGGTTGGTTTCGGTCACACCGTCTTGCACTTCGAAGAACTTCTTCGAATAGATGTTGGACCAGGTGTTTTCCTGGGCATCGACAACGCCGGTTTGCAGCGCGCCGTAGACTTCTTTAAACGCGAGCTTTTGCGCCGTTGCGCCCAGGGCTTCCATCTGAGCAACCAGAACATCGGATTGCTGCACGCGGAATTTCAGGCCTTTGGCGTCGTCGGGCGTCAGCAGCGGCTTGTTGGCGGACATCTGTTTCATGCCGTTATGCCAAAACGTCAGGCCGAGAATGCCTTTCTTTTCCATCGAACGCAGCAGCTCTTGGCCTTTTTCGGACTGTTGGAAGCGGTTCACGGCGTGAATGTCTTCCATCAAGAACGGCAGATCGAACACCCGGAATTTTTTGGTGATCGGCTCAAACTTGGACAGCGAGGGCGAACCCATCTGCACGGACTTGCCTTTGATCAGCTCGATCAGCAGGCTGTCGTCGTTGAACAACGATCCGCCGGGGAACACTTCAACGCGCACGCGGCCCTTCATTTCTTCATTGACGCGCTTGGCGAATGCGTTGGCGGCGATGGCTTTGGGGTGGGTGGTGCCACTGGTGACGTGGCTGAACTTGATCAAGATTTCTTCGGCCTTGGCGCTGACGCTGCCAAGAAGGCCAACCGCGAGGGCGGCTGCTACGGCTGTTTTAACAATACGCATTATGTATCTCCCAATAGACTTTTAAATTCGGGCCGCACGCCGACGAACTGTGGGCTGCGGGTGCCCAAACGTACTCAAGACGCATGCCAGCCCTGCTTTTGGGATATGTGATGGGGGTAATGCGTTGAAATAAGGCGAAAAGTGGCAAGCTCGCCTAACATATGGCAAGGGTGCTTCTAGGCTGTGTGTGAGAGAATCCGCACAGATCAATCCGTTAAGTGTGCGGATATCCGCACATTCGCAGGTGTTCAGCTGGTGAAGGTGTCACGCTTAAGGCCGTATTTGGTGAGTTTGTCGTAAAGCGTTTTGCGCGGCACACTGAGGCTCCTGCAGGTCTGTGTCACATTGCCTTGGTTGTTGCGCAGCTCGGCTTCGATCAGAGATTTTTCAAAACATTCCACCCGATCATGAAGGCTCAAAGCCTCTGCGCAAGCTGCTTGGGCTTCGGCGTTGGCGGAGGATGCGATCCCCGGCAACGGAGCCAAGTCCAAAACGAAGCGTTCGGCGGCGTTGCGCAATTCGCGTACGTTGCCGCGCCATGGGTGGTTCATCAAATGTTGGATCAACACGGGTTCAAGCGGTGGACACGTGCGGCGCTGGCGGGTGGCGGCAATCGCGGCGAAGTGCTGAAACAGGCTGGCGATGTCTTCCGTGCGTTCACGCAAGGGCGCGATATTGGCGGTCATGACGCTCAAGCGGTAATAGAGATCTTCGCGAAATCTTCCCTCGTTGCACGCTTCCAGCAAATCGACCTTGGTGGCGGCGATGACGCGGATGTCCAGGGGGATCGATTTGTTCGCGCCTAAGGGTTCGACCGTGCGTTCTTGCAGAACCCGCAACAGTCCCACTTGCAAATCCAGCGGCATGCTTTCGATTTCATCCAAAAACACCGTGCCGCCCTGGGCGTGCTCGAACTTGCCGACGCGGGCTTTGGCGGCCCCGGTGAAGGCGCCTGCGACGTGGCCGAACAGCTCGCTTTCGATCATGGTTTCGGGCAGCGCACCGCAGTTGATGGCGACGAAGTGCTTGTCTTTACGCGGCCCAAAATCGTGTAGGCAGCGCGCCACCAATTCCTTGCCCGATCCGGTTTCGCCCATGATCAAAATATCGGCGTCGGTTTGGGCCATGGTGGTGATTTGGTCACGCAGCTGCACCATGATCGGCGCTTGGCCCAGCAACACGCTGTCGATGCCGGATCTGGCGTTGAGCTTGGACGACAGGCGGCGGTTTTCCAACACCAGCCAGCGCGTTTGCGCGGCGCGTGATACGGCATCGATGAAACGATCCGTATCGAACGGCTTTTCCAGAAAATCGAACGCGCCCTGATGCATGGCTTCGACCGCCATAGATACGTCGCCATGGCCGGTGATCAAGATCACGGGGATGTCTTCGTCAAGCTCCTTGACCTTGGCGAGGAACTCCATCCCATCCATACCGTTCAGGCGTACATCTGTGACCAGTACACCTGGAAAACTACGCGACAGCTGGTCCAGCGCATCTTCGCCGCAGTCTTCGGTGTCGGGCGCAAATCCGGCGAGATCCAAGGACTGCGCGCATGACTTGCGCACATGTTCTTCGTCGTCGATCACGATCACCGGGGCTTTGTCGAGCATGGATCAGGCCTTTTCGCCGTGCAGAGTTGGAGTGGCTGCGAGCGGAATGTTGAAGGTGAACTCAGCGCCGCCGTCGGCCAGATTGCGCGCGCTCAGCTCACCGCCGAATTCTTGGATGATGCCATACGATATCGACAGCCCCAAGCCCAGACCGATACCGACGTCTTTGGTGGTGAAAAACGGCTCGAACAGATGCGAGATCACGTCGTCGGGAATGCCCGATCCGGTGTCGCGCACTTGCACGATGGCGTCATGCTCACCCGCGGTGGCGCTCAACACGATGGAGTGTTCGCTGCTGTCTTCAAAGGCGTCGATGGCGTTGTTGATGAGGTTGACCAGGACCTGTTCCAAGCGTACCTCGTTGACCAGCACGGTGATGTCGTCGTCGGGCACATTGATGGTCAGTTTGATGCGTTCTTTTTTCAAGCGCGGCCCGACGATGCGCAGGGTGTCGTTGATCACGGTTTGCAAAATTTGCGGGGTGCGCTCGTCGGAACTTTCGCGGGCGAAGATTTTTAGGCGTAAAATGATGTCGCCCATGCGCTCGCTCAAGGTCGAGATCAGCGCCATGTTCTCGCGCGCTTCATCCGCGCGGCGATGATCCAACAGTTTGACCGCGTTGCTGGCGTAAGAGCGGATCGCGGTGAGTGGTTGGTTCAGTTCGTGATTGATGCCCACCGACATCTGGCCCAGCGCGGCCATCTTGCCGGCTTGGACCAATTCGTTTTGAGTGCGCTTTAAATCGGTGGTGCGCTTTTCGACTTGACGTTCCAACTCGGTGGCGGCGTTTTCCAACGTCAACCGCGCATGGTGTTGAACGCTCAGCGCGCGCAACAGGCCGCGACGGCGCTCGATCAAGCTGACGGCGGAAACGGCGATCAGCACAATGACCAAAACGATCGCCCCCGCATACGCCAGCGCCATGGTCAGCACGGGGGACGTGTCGGCCAATATCCATACGCGCCAGCCTGCATCCGCGATGTCTTGATGGGTGGCCAGATAGGTGCGGCCATTTCCATTTGTGGGCCGGAAGGTGTTGTCCCATGGTGCAGCAGCACCATCGATTTGAAACGGCAAGCGCCCGATTTTCTTGTCGGCGTAACGGCGCGTGCGGCCCAGCTCGGCTAGGGCTTCGCGGCTGGGATCACGCAGGGCGTTGTAGAGCCATTCGGGGCGTGATGACAAAAACACGATGCCCGCCGTGTCGGTAACGATGACGGCGTGATCGGGGGCGTTCCAGCCCTTTTCCGCTTCGGCCACATCGACCTTGACCACCACCACGCCGATGTTTTGTCCTTGGGCGTCGGTGACCGCTTGGGACATATAATAGCCGCGCTGAAACGAAGTGGTGCCCAAGGCGAAGAACCGCCCACTGCCGCTTTTGATAGCGTCTTGGAAATAGGGGCGGAAACTGAACCTGCGCCCGACGAAGGTCACCGGCTGGTTCCAGTTGCTGGCCGCCAAGGTCAGGCCACGGGCGTCGAGCACATAGGTGTCGGACGCTTGCGACGAGGTGTTGAATTTTTCCAGCAACAGGTTCGCCTGGCGTCTCAAGCCCGCATCATCGGGGGTTTGCAAAAGCCCTTGGATGGCTGGGTGCAAGGCATAGATTTCCGGCAGGGCCCTATATTTGTTGAGCAGTTCATCCAGGCCATTGACGTACAGCGTCAGCGGCTGGCGGCTGGTCTCATACAGGTTGGCCGACAACCACTCACGCCCGCCCACAAACAGTCCGTAAAACAGAACCGGCAGAAGCAATAGCCATACAAGTGCGCCGCGATTGAAGCTGGGGGCGTGTTTGGGATCATCCGACATGGCGTCATTCTAGGCATTTATGCATGGCATGGAAATCTAAAGACGCTGTATCTGAAACCGCAGCTTGAACCACCGGTGCCAAGCGGCATAACATCAAGGCAAGGCACAAGCTGGGCATGAGGAGGAAATAGACTTTAACAATGAACGACAAGCCGCCCCCACAGCAAGAAGACGTGGTTCCACGCAAGATGAGCCTGCTCGGCCAGAAAACGGCCTCTGAGCGCGCCGTGCGTACGTTGAGAAAAAATTGGACGATGCCGGGCCTTGCACCAAGTCAGCCTGTAGAACAACCTGCAGAGCCGGATGCGCAAGCCGCAGAGGCAACCGATGCACCTCCTGCGCCTTCTCTATCTGAGAAAAAAAAGAAGAAAGACAAAAAGAAGAAATCGAAAAAGAAAAAAGCTAAGGATAAAAAGTCCAAGGGCAAAAAAGGCGTGAAATAGCGGGAATACAATATGGCGGAACACCTAAAATGCCCGGAATGCGGAAAAGCCTTCACCTGTGACCCTGACGGCGACTGCTGGTGCAAAGCCTATCCGGTGATCAAAATCCCCGAAGACCTCAAAAGCGATCAATGCCTGTGCTCATGCGTGCTGGACCGCTTGCGTAAAGAGCAGCAAACCGACGTGGACGAAAAATAACAATATTGAGTGTTTCTTGGCATCCCCTAGGGGATTCGAACCCCTGTTGCCGCCGTGAGAGGGCGGTGTCCTAGGCCTCTAGACGAAGGGGACCTGGCCAAGTGAGGGGCAGATATACGGCCCCTTGGGTGTGCGATCAACTGTTTTCGCGGACAACCAGCTTCACGGGGGTGATGGTGGCGGTTTCACGGTTGAGCCTCCAGGTGCGGGCGTCCGCGCTTTGTCCGTTGGTGACCGAGACAATCAGCCACACCAGTTCCGGCTCAAACGCCATGTCGAGGTCGTGGATCGACGGTTCAGCCGGATGATCGGGGTGGGAGTGATAATGGCCGACGATGTCCTCATCGGTGCCTTGCAGGGCGCGCATCAAATCGAACCTTACCTGGGGGTCAACCTCAAAGCGGTCCTGACCGCCGCCGCTCTCGACGTCGGTGCGCACGTTATCGCTGGCGGCGATACGGGTGACGGTGACGGTGCTCTCAGTGTCAACGGTACCCACCAATAAGCCACAGCACTCAAAGGGATAGGTGCGCTCGGCGTGATCGCGGATCTCTTGGAGTTGGCTGGCACTGAAGTGGATCATCGCGCACTCTTTATGTAGGTCGGCTTAAGGGCCCGTTTTGACGCGCCCTAGGACTGTGCCGGAATCCATGTCCACCACGGCGACCAAATCGGCGCGCTCGCCATCGCGGGCGATGACCAGAATCAAACGGTTCTCAGTCGCCTGGGCAGAAATCACCCGGGCGGTGTCGGGCAGATCGAGTGAGACTTCGCCGAAGCTTGCCCCCGCAATGGATCGAGTGGACGCCATCGTGTCGATGGTGGGCTTTGCTGTGGGCGTTGCGTCGCTTTGCACAACCGGCGTATCGTCGGCACGGAACATCTTATAATTCGGATTTTGAGATTTCTGGTAAAATCCCCAGATAATCAATCCCATTAACACTGCGATGAGGAAACTCATCACAATCACCAGGGCTTTTGCCACCGCCATGTTACATATCCGCTTCGTTGTTCAAGCATGAAAAACATCATCTGTGAGACCACATACACCGTTCATGTATCACAAAACAAGGCTGGGATGCGTTTGGACAAGCTGTTGAGTGAGGAGGCGGAGGGGCTTTCGCGTGCGCGCCTCAAGGCGTTGATGGAGCAGGGCCGCGTTTTTGCGGACACTTTGGATGGCGTTCCGGTTACCAATGGTAAGAAAAAAGCCCGCGCTGGCGACGTCTTTGTCATCTGCGTGCCGCCGCCGGTAGCCGCCGAGCCGGAGGCGCAGGATATTCCCCTCGACGTGGTCTATGAAGACGACGATGTCATCATCATCGACAAACCCCCCGGACTGGTGGTGCACCCTGCGGCGGGCAATGCCGACGGAACCTTGGTCAACGCCTTGTTGGCGCATTGCAAAGGCAGCCTGTCGGGCATTGGCGGCGTCGCCCGGCCCGGCATCGTGCATCGACTGGATAAGGGTACGGGCGGGTTGATGGTTGCTGCCAAGAACGATGCCGCCCACACTTGTCTGAGTGAACAGTTTGCCGATCACTCTTTAGACCGGGCGTATTATGCGTTGGTGTGGGGGGTGCCCAAGCCGCTCAGCGGTGAAATTGAAGGCAACATCGGGCGCTCGCCGCAAAATCGTAAAAAAATGGCGGTGGTGGAGCGGGGTGGCAAGCACGCTTTGACCCGCTACAAAGTGATCAAGGCATTCGGCACGGTGGCTTCGTTGGTGGAATGCCGACTGGCGACCGGGCGCACCCATCAAATTCGTGTTCATTTGACTTCGATCGGTCATCCACTGATCGGCGATCCCCTATACGGCGGCGGTGGGCGTTCAAAGCGCAGCTTGCTCGATCCAGACGCGCGCACATGCGTCGATGCGCTTGATCATCAGGCATTGTATGCCTTCGAGCTTGGTTTTGTGCACCCACGCACAGGCATAAAGGTATATCATAAAGGAAAAATACCTAATTATATCAATGATATAGTTTTGGAATTAGAAAGAGTTTGACACGTATTAAATCCCGAGTACTCTACTAAGGTATTATTGAAGCAGCCACCCTTCGGTCGTATACTAAGCACCTGGAGAGGGCAAACCCCAGGGGGCGGGTGGATTAGGGAGATTGATGCAATGAATGCGATTAGTAAGACGAGCACGCCGAGTAAAACCACAAAGACTTTGCCAAAATTAGAAATATCGCCTGAACATAACCTCACGCGATATTTGCAAGATATCCGCAAGTTCCCAATGCTGACCTTGGAATTGGAACAGCAGCTGTCCAATGACTGGGCCAAGAATGGCGCTGAAGACGCCGCTCACCAGTTGGTCACCAGCCATTTGCGCTTGGTTGCGAAAATCGCCATGGGTTTTCGTGGTTACGGCTTGCCACTCGCCGAACTGATTTCCGAAGGCAATGTCGGCATGATGCAGGCGGTCCAGCGTTTCGACCCCGAGCGCGGCTTTCGCCTGTCGACCTATGCGATGTGGTGGATACGCGCCGCGATCCAGGAATACATCCTGCATTCGTGGTCGTTGGTCAAAATGGGCACCACCGCGGCTCAGAAAAAACTGTTTTTCAATCTGCGTCGCCTTAAGGGCCAGATGCAAGCCTATGAAGATGGCGATCTGAGCCCCGAAAATGTGACGAAGATTTCCGAACGTCTTGGCGTTTCCGAAACCGAAGTCGTCAACATGAACCGTCGCTTGGGCGGAGCGGACAGCTCGCTCAACGCTACCGTACGTATGGACGGAGACGAGCAATGGCAGGATTGGCTGGAAGATCAAAGTGACAGCCAAGAAGAGCAGCTGGCCGAGTTCCAGGAACTCATCCGCCGCCGCAGCTTGTTGAAGGGCGCGATGAAAGGGTTGTCGGAACGCGAATGCACGATCCTCACCGAACGGCGTTTGAAAGAAACCCCGGCGACCCTTGAAAACCTGTCCAAATCGTTTGGTATTTCACGCGAACGTGTGCGCCAGATCGAAGTGCGCGCTTTTGAAAAGCTTCAAAAATCGGTCAAAAACGCCATGATCGAACAGAACATCATGGTGTAAGGGCCAGCTTACCCTCAGTATTACGGAAGGTGGCCCTCCCTCTCAAATTGCGTCATCAGCCACTGACCGAATAAGCCGCCGTAGAGGTTCTCTGCGGCGGCTTGTTGTTGAGTGGTATGCAGATGGCGCGCTCCGTCTAGGGCTGGCCTCCCATACCCTCCATGCCGTGTTCCATGTGCTGTTCCTTTTTTTCCATTTTATGGACTTCGACAATGGCGGCCACTTCGGCGCCCCATTCGTCAATGAGATCTTTTTGTTCGGCACGAAGCTGGGCCACTTTGCGCTGTTGCAAAACGATCACGAAGGAACTGATGATGGGCGGCATGGTGAGGAACAGGAACCAGCCGAACGCGGCGGCCGAATACATCACCAGAAGATTGAAGATATCACCGACAATTGTGAAAGCGGCGTTGAAATCGTTGATCCCCCCCCACAAGCCCATGATGTAAGGAAACACGCCGATAAAGTTGATCGAACCGACACATAGCGAATTGCTCTTCTGTTTGGTGCGGTCAATGATCAGCGCGACCAGGGTCGGCAACATCCCTAGCACCAAGACAATCATGGTCGGCCCCGCGAGGACGATGAGGCAGGTCAAAACCAGCAAAATCCAGGTGAGGTTCGAACGTCCCTGCTTGCGGCGCTCGTCTTGATTCGGAGGCTGTGGTTGCGGCTGGGCCATGATTTTTCCGCCTCACATAGTTTGCACAAAAATGATCACCGTGGTGGCGATCATCGATAGAACGATGGCGATCATGGCGGTGACCCGTTCGCCGACTTCCAGGGCGGCTTTGTTCTGATCCACGCCCTCACCCACAGTGCTTTCGATTTCGGCTTCGGCATGGGCAAAAGCGACCTGGGCCTCATCGAAATCGGTGGTGTCGATGTGCCGACGTTCGGCGTTGTCGATCAGATCGAACAATTCAGGCAGGCTGCCCTGGCGGACCAGGGCTGGAATTTCTTGTTCGATCGTGCGCCGGGTGGTGCGGCTGTGGTAGGTGCCGATGGCTGGCGCCAAAAGGCCGCCTAACCAGCTTGAGAGACCGAATAAGGTAGGCACTTTCATGCGCCACTGCATCAAGGCATAGAGGCTCAGCAGCCCGATCAAGGAGGTTTCTTCTTTTTTATCACTGAGCGCCTTCAGGTGCGGCGCGATGTCATACTTGAAGTGCGTGACGATAAACGCGGCGATGTGTTTGTCCATGGGACGCGAGCGTGTATCAACATGGTCGGCGACTTGATCCAGCGCGACGATGAAGTCGTCAATATGATCGACATATGTGGTGCGCAAAATCTGGCTTTGGCAGGGTAGGGATGGGTTGAGCTCATAGAGGCATCTTTCCATGCCGTAGCCCATTTCATTGATTTTGGCAAAGCCGCGCAGGGTTTGGAAGGTTCGCTCTTGGGATGTGAGGTCCGGGGTGCGGCTTTCTTGTGCGCCAACCCAAAAGCTCAACAAATCACGGGCGAGAATCTCGCCGGGAATCTGGAAATTTCCTTTGCGCAGGTATTCAACCGCTAGCGCCGCGCCGAAGCCATCGGGCAAAAAAGAAAAATTCTTATAGCGAATAGGCGCATGGGGGTCGAGGCGCATGCACACCTTTGACACCAAGATATCGTCTGAACCGTCGGGTGAGCCTTCGTTCACCTTGCAGGCTGCGATGATTCCGGTTATGGCGTCGGTAAGCACGGTTTCCCCGAGGCTCGACGTGATCCACTGCTCAAGTTTACCATTTTTGATGATTTTGACCGCTTCGGGCACGTTCTTTGAAAAAGCATGCGCAACAGATCGTGCGGTCATGTGATCGCGACCGCCAAACTTAAACGCGGCTTTCGGCTTGGTAGCGGGACGGCGCTGGATGGGGGTCTTCTTTTGACCGTTTAGCCAATGGTCCAACGCTTCCATGTTCCAGCGTTCGAATTCTTCGTCCGATAGCAGCCCGCGGATAGGTTCGATCAATGCCATGGGAATGCGTTCGTTTCCGCACAGGCACTGGTAAGAGCCGTTCTCGGCTTTGGCGGAAAGCATTTCGTCGTCATTCAATTTGGCAACAGGATTGGTGCCGAGCAGCGCAAACACGGTCATGATCCCAAGGGCGTACATGTCGTCGTAAGACATGCCGTATCCGCGTCCGGACGGCATGGCATAGGCGCGTTCTATCGGTTCGTATATGACGGGTTGATCGTAGCCGGGCGGTGAGCTTAAGCATTCGCCGACCACCAATTCGCGTCTTTCCTTGTCCATGAAAAACAAGTGGTCGAGACGGATGGCGCGGTGGGCAAAGTCTACGGCTTGCAGCTCGGAAATGGCCCGCGCCACGGGCTCCAAGATCAACTTGCCCAATTCGTATTCGTTGACCCGCGGAGGCTGGTCTCCGAACGTGTCGAGAAAACGCCCGCCCAAAGGACGCTCAAACACGATGGCGACGGCGGTCTGATCGACAGGCGACCAGAACACGGGGCCATAGTCCGCCATGGGGATCATGCCGTTGATGTTTTGGGATTTAAGCTCACGCATCAAGCTGGTGCGCACCGGCAAGCCCGGTTTGCAGATCAAGGCAAACAGCTGACGACCAGGTTCGCGGCGGTCCTCTACCGAATAGGCCATGGCTTGAGGAGAATTCAAGTCGGGTAGCGCCATCGCCGGGTAGATCATATAGCGCCCGTTCAATTCGACGGGCGGAAATTGGGCTGCGTCGAGTGGCGGTTGCGGGGCGTTTCGGGGCGCTTCGGGAATGCCTGTGGGTTTGCCTTTCGGCTTGGCTGGGGCAGGTTTGTCGACCGGTTTTTGATCCGGTTTGTCACTTGGCAGCGCGGCACTCGGGGCGGCTGTATCGTTTGGCGTGGCAGGCACAGAAGCACTGCCGTCACCCACGGGGGAGACGGGCGCATCCTCTTGAGCCGCAGCCGTTTCTACGGCTTGGTCCAGGGCGTTCGCCATGTTTGCTCTCCAGCTCGAATTCTACGAGCGTGTCATACAAGAGCTCAGAGTACTCGCAAAACCCATAAAAAACAACGGGTTTTGGTGCAGGCCCTCACGCGTATGGTTAACGCGCGAGGGCCTGCAAAAGGATTGAAAGGGCTGTCGATCAATCTGCGAACGGATCGCGCACCAAGATGGTGTCGTCGCGTTCGGGACTTGTGGACAGCAATGCCACCGGGGCTTCGATCAATTCTTCGATGCGCCGTACATATTTGACGGCCGTGGCGGGCAAATCGGCCCATGAGCGTGCGCCAAAGGTGCTGTCCGACCAGCCTTCCATGGTTTCGTAGATCGGCTCGACATTTTCCTGGCCTTTGGTGGAGGCGGGCAGGTGATCGATTTCTTTGCCGTCGAGCTTGTAACCGACGCACACTTTCAGCTCGTCCATGCCGTCGAGAACGTCCAGTTTGGTCAGCGCTATGCCGCTGATACCATTGACTTTAACGGCTTGGCGAACAAGCACGGCGTCAAAATAACCACACCGACGCGGACGTCCGGTGGTGGTGCCGAATTCATGGCCGCGCTCGCCCAAACCTTTGCCCACATCGTCGAACAGTTCGGTCGGGAACGGTCCCGCGCCGACGCGGGTGGTGTAAGCTTTGGTGATGCCGAGCACATAGTCGATGGCGTTTGCACCCATGCCCGAACCGGCAGCGGCTTGGCTGGCGACCACGTTGGACGAGGTCACGAACGGATAGGTGCCGTGGTCGATGTCGAGCATCGTGCCTTGCGCGCCCTCGAATAAAATGCGTTTGCCGGATTTTTTGGCTTCGTCGAGCACTTTCCAGGTGGTGTCGATGAACGGCAGCAGTTTGGGGGCCAATTCCATCAACGACGAGACGATCTCAGCACCGTCGAGTTCCGGCTGGCCGAGGCCACGCAGCAGGGCGTTGTGGTGAAACAGCATTTTTTCAACTTTGGCGGCGACCAATTCCGCGTCTGCCAGATCGCCCGCGCGGATGGCGCGCCGCGCGACTTTATCTTCGTATGCTGGGCCGATGCCGCGTCCGGTGGTGCCGATCTTGGCCTTGCCCAAAGCCGCTTCACGGGCTTGGTCGAGGTTGGCGTGTAGGGGCAAAATCAACGGCGCGTTTTCCGCGACTTTGAGGTTGTCGGGGCTGATGTCCACGCCCTGGTCGCGCAGATTGTCGATTTCGTGCAGCAGGTTCCAGGGATCGAGAACCACACCGTTGCCGATGATCGACAGCGTGCCTTCGCGCACGATGCCCGACGGCAAAATGTGCAGCTTGTAGGTGACTCCGTCGATGACCAGCGTGTGGCCCGCGTTGTGACCGCCTTGAAAGCGCACCACCACGTTGGCGCGTTCAGACAACCAATCGACAATCTTGCCTTTGCCTTCGTCGCCCCATTGCGAGCCGACGACCACTACGTTGGCCATGTTGTGTCCCTCATTCCCTGTAAGTCAGTTTAGGTCCCGCACCGTGCCTTTTTCCAGCAGGTGCGTACAGTTGAGACGTCGGGCTTCAGCCTCGACATCGTTTGATGTGGTTGGCGACGCATCCAATGCGGCGACGGTGCGCCAGCCCTCGGATCGCAGCTTTCGTGCGTCATCGGCAGGGGTGCCGATGGGCAGGTACACGCGTTTGCGGCCCTCAGTTAAGGGCAGAACTTCCAGCACGGCGTCCATGAACAACGTAAAGCCGGTGGCGCTTTCCAATTCACCCACACCGCCCGCTTCGTAGCGTCCGCCACGGCCCAACTCGCCCGTGACGGCGCGCGCAAACAGGGCAAAGGTCACGCCGCTGTGGTATTCAAAGCCGCGGTTTTCCACCGGATCGATGGTCAACTGAATGCGTGGATTGGCGCTGAGGATACCGCTGGTCACCGCGGCCAGATGAGCGCGTAGCGCGGCGGCATCAGCGTCGAGATCTATGGCGTTGAGCTTTTTCAGCGCCGCACCCGCCGGACCCACGGCGTCCAGCATGGCGAGCAAAGCCGCGGTCGCGCGATCACCCAACACATCGCTGAGCGCGGCGACGCCGGCGCTGTCTTTGCGGTTAAGCGCGGTGCGTAGATCTTGGGCTTGGGCATTGGTGAAGGTACAATCTTGAACCACAAAAGCCGCCAAGGTGGGCAAACCCAAGTCGACGCTGAGATTTTCAGCACCGATCGATTCCAAGGCTTCGACCGCCATCAGAACCACTTCGACGTCGGCGGCGGGACCGGACGCACCGATCAATTCCGCACCGACCTGGCCGAATTGGCGTTCCGGGCGCAGTTGTGACCCTTTAACCCGCACCACTTGGCCTGAGTACGCCAAGCGCAACGGGCGCGGCGAGTTGCTGAGACGAGAGCCCGCGATGCGCGCCACCTGCAACGTCATGTCGGGGCGCAGTGCCAGCATGCGCTGGCTGACCGGGTCTTGAACGCGAAAGGTTTGCTTGGCCATGGCGAGGCCCGGGCCGTACAGCAGGTTTTCTTCGAATTCCATCAACGGCGGTTTCACAAGGCCGTATCCCCAGGCGTCGAAATGAGACACCAAGCGCGCTGCGGCACCCGCTTCGCGGGCGGCTTCGGGCGGTAAGCCGTCCTGCATACCTGCGGGCAGCAGGGCCTTGTCGGTAGTATTGCTCATGAAACTCAGGTGCTTTTGATCACGTGTTAAAGGTTCGGGAATCGTTTTTAGCATAAAAACACCGAACCGACCGCTCGCTTAGTAGCCGAAAACGCTCATATGAGCAAGTGTGGCTCGCTAATAGAACGTTAACCATAGGGGCATTATGACTGAATGTGAGACATGCTGAACGGCCCCGAACCGGGAGCCTCAATATGTAAGTTTGGCCAAGGATAAAAACCGATGAACATCAATACCGCCACCGTTGACCTGAAATCTGAAACGAAGCTGCAAGACGTTGTGACGTTGGGGCTGTATGTCGTCGGTATCGGCGCGGGCGCCGTGGTCGGCTTGATGGGCTTGCTTTTGGTGGCTTAAGCCAACACTTCCGCACCCAATAAAACAATTGAGCTGAACGCGCCCGCCACCGGGGCCCAGTTGGGCACGCGAAACGCCAAATCCGGCGCGGGGTCGAGTTGCTTTAGCCGGATCAGCGACAAATTCACCACCAAAAATACCAACAGCAGCATTGCGCTGGTGGCCTTGGCGAGGGTTTCAAACTCCACCAAGGACGTCAGCACAAAGACGATGGCGCCGACCACCAAGGTCGCTTTCAGCGGTGTGCGGCGATGTAAATGCACGTCGGCCATCAGCTTGGGCAGCCAGCCACGCCGGGCCATGCCGTAGGCCACCCGCGCCATCAAGACGATTTCGATCAGAACCCCGTTGAGCGTCGCGATCAGCGCGATGGGGGCGAAAAAGGCCATGGTGGATTTTTCGCAATCCACCACCAAACATAGCGGCGCAGTCGATTCGGCGAGTTCTTCGGGGGCGATGCGCAGTACCGAAATCAAGATCACCAGCATGTACAGCACCGCAGAAATGATGATCGACAGCACCACCGCGCGCGGCAGGGTGCGGCTGACATCCTTGGTTTCTTCGGCCATGTTGACGATGTTTTCAAATCCGGCAAATGCAAAAAAAGCCAAAAATGCTCCGGCCATGACCCCGCCCCACATGGCGAGATCCGCAGGCCACATTTCGGGCAGGCGCACGCCCAAATCAAGCAGCGCCGGGCCGCCGACAAAAATCACCACCAACAAGCCGCCGACCTCGACCACCGTCATGGCGGCGGCGGCGTAAACGCTTTCTTTGACGCCCCAGCACGCCAGCAAAGTGAACAGGATGATCACCCCGCCGCTGGCGATGGGCAGGGAAATGTCGATGATGGTCAGCAGGTATCCCGCCCCGCCGCGCGCCACGCTGGCGGCGGCGACCAACGCCACGGCCAGGGTCATGAACCCGGTCAGGCGTCCCATCCAGTGGCTTTTGAAGCCTTCGCGGGCGTAGGCCGCAGCCCCCGCGGCTTCGGGCAGGCGCTGGCCCAGTTCTGCGTAGCTTAGGCCCGTGAACGCCGCCAACACGCCCGCAACCAAAAACGCCAGCGGTGCGCTCATGCCGGACCGCCCCGCGACCGCCCCGACCAAAACGTAAATGCCCGCACCGATGATGGTGCCGAGGCCGTAAAGTGTCAGGCTGGTGAGACCCAGCGCGCGTTTGAGTTCGGGTTGGTTCGCGTCCATAGACGAAGGGTGGTTTAGTCCAAGCGCACTGTCAACGTCCCTGGACCGGAAGCCCAAGTGCCTTTGTCGATGGTTTTGGCATTTTCCATCACCACGTAACTGCGTCGTTTGTAGTGCGGCAGAACCCTGGTGAGCGCCTTGAGGGCTTTGGCGTCCTCGGCTTCGACCACCAACAAGGTGCGGCCATCCTCAGCGCGTGCGGTCCACGCACGGGCATCACCTGCCGTGGCGATTTCAGTGGGCGCTTGGGGCAGCCCGTTGCGTGCCAAATGGGCACGCACGTCTTTGGTGGTGCCGATGATGATGGGTGCGGTGCGGGTGCCCATGCGCACGCGCGTTTGCAGCAGGGTATCGGCGAGGTCTCGAGCGGCGGCACGCAGGCTTGGATCACCCAAGGCCAGCAGTAAGGCGTTCGTGTTCAACGTCACGTCGCGCAAAATGGGTGGCGCTTCATTGGGGCTCAAGCGGCGGAATACATCGGTGTCGGGATCGATGTTCAGGGCCAACGCTTTGGCGGTGCTGGTGAGGGTGTAGGACTGGTCGTGACCGAGCATGGTGACGCTGTGGCGCCCCGTCCCGGTCGCGGTTTTTAGGGTGAGCGGCAAGGTGAGCGGATAGGCCGGGCTGTCTTGGGTCTGATGCAGCGAAAAGCGCACGACGTTGCCGTCGGCCTTGGCGTTGGTAAGCTTCAAGTCCGGGGCGCCGGGGCGTTCCACCCAGGCCTGGAAAAAGGCGGAGAGGTCTTGGCCGCTTTCAGCCTCGAATGCGGTTTGGATCTCGGACCAGCCTGCGGTCTTCCAAAGATTGTCGCGGCCAAAGCGCTGGATGGCTTTGCCAAACGTGTCCTGGCCCAACTGTACGCTCAACATATGAAACACAAACGCGGTTTTGCCATAGCCCACCACTTGCGACGCATCGTGGGTTTTGGAACGAAACGCGGTGAGGGCATGATCGCGATCCGCAGGCAAAGCAGCATAATTGCGCAGCCATTCGAGACGCTTTTCCTGCCCGCCGCCCGGTTTGCGCTGCTCGGCGATGGCGTGATCGGCTTGGTAGGTGGTCAGGCCTTCGGCCCAATTGCCGCCTGCATAATCGACCTCAACCGCGTTGCCCCACCAATTGTGCAAAATTTCGTGCGGCAATGAGGTGTGGCGGATGAACGGCAACGCCAGCACCCGTCGGCCCATGTAGGTCATGCCGGGCAGGCCCCAACCCACCGGCGCGGGGCCTGAGACGATGGAAAAGCCGGGGTAGGGATAGGGGCCGACTTGATCGACGTAGTGTGCGATGTAGCGGGCCGTGTCGTCGAGATAGTCGTTTGCCAGCGGCGCGAGTTCGCTGTGAAAATAGGTGCGCAGACGGATGTCGCCGAGCATTTTTTCAGCGACTTGAAAAGGTCCGGTGATCAGCACCGGTAGGCCGCTGGGGGTGAGGTTTTCAAACTGGGCTTGGTAAGACTCGCTCGTTTGCATTTCTGACTGCAGCTTACCGGGGACGATGAATTTCTGATCCGGGGGCGTTTGCCCTGTGATGGACCACGTCGCCAGCGCGCCTTCGGGCTGGGCCAGCCATGACGCCTCGACAAAGCCGCCTTCGGGCGTGAGTAGCGGCTCGCCTGGACCTAGGTAGTTGAGCTTGACCTGATGAGGGCCCAGGCCGTTTAAGTCCACTGTCAGCTCATCGCCATCACGGCGCACGGTGGCCGGTTTGGCGTTGACGGTGACGCTCTCAACGTTAAACGCGGACGATAGGCTCAAGGTGGTCGCGCCATGGCCGTGCAGCGTCAGGGTATCAACGATGTACAGGCGCGCCCGTTCAGGATCGATGCGCACCGTGGCGTTGTGGTGAATGACGGCGGTTTCAGCACGTACCGGGGCTGCGGACACCACAGCCGCAAAGGCTATAGCGAGCAGAGGTTTAATCCTCATTATTTCGTCCCGTGGACTTTGTGCTGCTCAGCGGTGGGAAAGCGGGCGATGATCTCGAGGCTGTCTTGGCCGCGCATCACGCTCAGCGGCAGCCATGTGCCGGGGCTCATGGATTTGATGATCGCCACCAGATCGCCGCTTTTCATCAATTTACGCCCGGCGGCTTGGACGATGACGTCGTCTTTTTTCAAACCGGACGCTTCGCCGATGGACCCTTCAAGCACTTTGCCGATGCGGATGCCTTTATCGGTGCCTTCGATCATCACCCCCAGCTTGGGTTTTTCAGGTGCCATCATATCGGCGGTTTCCGCGATGCCGAACACCGCGTCGGCGGCAGGGGTGCCGTCTGTGGCTTGCAAATCGTTGCACGCGCGCAGTCGATCCCAAGGGGTGAGCACCGCGGCTTGCTTGTGTCCCAGCGCTTTGAGCTGCTCGGGCACACCGTAAAAATGGTCCATATGGCCGCGCCCGATGATGGCAACCATGCGCGGGTCGCGGCCATTTGCGCGGGCGTCTTTCAGCGCCGTGTCGGCGGCTTCGGCCATGGCGCGGTCCCAGGTCAGTTGCACATCGACGAAGTTGGAAAACATCGGATCTTCAAGGCCGGGGGCCTTGGGCGCGCCGTTTGCTTCGCCGTTAGCGCTGTCGTGACGGCCATAGACGCTGCCGAGCATGTCCAAGTAGCCGGGCGTTGCGGGGACCGGATCGCCAACGCCGCGTTTGTGCTTTTCGGCGACGCCTTTCCAGCCGTTTTGCGAGACTTCGCGGATCAGGGCGCGATCGACGTTGAGCGCCACCATCGGCACGCGATTGAGGCGCGCGAAATGAAACAGGGGCATGTATTGCCCGGCGTCGAATTTCCACACCGTGTCCCAGTCGCTTTCTTTGAGAAATTCTTTTTCGCTGAGCTCACCCGCGACCCAACGATTCAGCGCGTTTTGCACCCGGCGCGGAAAGGCTTCAAAGCCCAAAATCATGTCTGGACGCTGGGCGTATAGCTGGGCGAGGGTCTGCACCTGCCAACGGTGATGGTCGGCAATGACGTGGGTTTCGCCCAACAGCACGATGTCTTTGTCGCGCATGCGTTCGATCACTTGATCGGCGGGCAAAATTTTGTTGCTGGCGGGATCAAGCCACGTGCCCGCCGCCACACAGTCGGTGCCGCGCAGTTCTTTGTCGGCTTGTTGGTGAGGTGGCTTTCCGGGATTGGCATGGGCGACGCAGCCGCTCAACAGCAGGCTCATGGCGGCGATGGGAAGCATTTTGTGTATCATAGGCGTGAGTTTAACCCATAAATTATGTCTGAAATAGGTTCGTGCTTTCAGACATGAGTATTGCCCGCGCCGACGTCAATGGATAGGGTCCGGGCCAATCAACAGCTGAGGGGGATGATCGGTTTGGCTAAATACGGTGCTGTCGCGGCAGGGGACGGGCAAACCGCCCACGCCGCTGCGGAAATCTTGAAAGCTGGCGGCAACGCTTTTGACGCCGCCCTAGCGGCGCTGTTCGCATCGACCGTGGCGGAACCGGTGTTGTCCAGCCTGGGCGGTGGCGGCTTTTTGCTGGCCGCGCCTCACTCAGGTCAACCGGTGCTGTACGATTTTTTTGCCCACACCCCCAAACGCAAGCGGTCCGAGGTGGATTTCCACCCCGTGGTGGCCGATTTTGGCACGACCACCCAGGAATTTCACATCGGCATGGGCTCCATCGCCACGCCGGGTGTGGTGCGCGGCGCGTTCGAAGCCCATCGCGATTTGGGCCGCATGCCGATCAAAGAGATCATCCAACCGGCTACCGATCTGGCGCGAAACGGTTTTAAGTTGTCGCCGCTGCAGGCTTACATTTTCGAAGTGGTCGGGCCGATCTACATGGCCACACCCGAATGTCGCGCCCAATACGCCAGCCCGGCTGACCCCGATAAGCTGATCGGCGCGGGCGAGCATATGGCGGTGCCAGTGAAGGCTGACTTTCTGGATGCCTTGGCGCACGAAGGCGACGACCTGTTTTATCGCGGCGAAGTGGCCGCCATCGTCGCGCGCGACTGCGAAGACCGGGGCGGTCATCTGGAACGTGCCGATTTTGAAGGGTTTGAAGTCCTCAAACGCAAACCCTTGGCGGTGGACTTCGAAGGTGCGCGCATCCTCACCAACCCACCGCCGTCGGTGGGCGGCATCCTCATCGCCTTTGCGCTCAAGTTGATTGCGGACACCGGGCTGGGCAAGCTGGGATATGGCTCGTTTGCCCATTTGGACCGCTTGGCCCAGGTGATGGCGCTGAGCAATCAGGCGCGGGTGGAAAGCGGTTTGAACCTGCATCCGGAGAGCGGCGCAAAGATGTTGCTCGATCCCGAATTCTTGGCGCGTTATCGGGCCGAAGTTTTGGGCCAGCCCGCATCGCACCGCGGCACCACCCACATCAGTGTCATCGACCGTGATGGTAATGCGGCGTCGATGACGCTTTCCAATGGTGAAGGCTCGGCCTACATCGCGCCGAACACCGGGGTGGTGTTCAACAACATGCTGGGCGAAGAAGACATCAACCCCAAGGGCTTTCATCAATGGCCCGAAGACACGCGCCTGTCTTCGATGATGGCGCCGAGCTTGATCCAACACCCGGACGGTTTGATGGTGGCGCTGGGTTCGGGCGGTTCGAACCGCATCCGCACCGCAATCTTGCAAGTGATCTTAGGTATCTTGGAATTTGGCGTGCATGTGCAAGAGGCGGTCGAGCTGCCGCGCATTCACTTTGAGCGCGATGTGCTCAATGTCGAAGCCGGTTTTGACGAAGGCGTTGGCGAACAGCTGCGCCAAGCTTTTGATCAGTGCAAACTGTGGGATGCGCAGAACCTGTTTTTCGGCGGCGTGCATGCCGCCCAATACAACACGGCCACCAAGGCGCTTGCCGGTGGCGGCGATCCGCGCCGTGGCGGGGTGGCGTTGGTGGTGTAAAAGCCCGCTCCACATGCCCCCCGACATGAAAGCAACTGAAGAGCGGGCTCAGAAATCTTTTAGTCGTCGGATAAAAGCTTTTTACGAAGCTCGAGATAGCGAATGGTCGCGTCCGCTTGGCCCATGCATTCGGACAGCTTTGCACACGGCACGCCGTCGTCGCATGCATCGCGATCTCTGATGGTCGCAAGACCATGTGCCGAACAAATCGACTTTGCGAATGTACCTCTGAGTGACCGCGCTTCTACGCGGGGAGCAGTTAATTGCGGAATTTCTTCGAATCCGCTTGATCTTCCCTCGGAGACCTTCTGATCCCCCTGAGGCACGGCCAGTTGGGCCGTTTTTGCCATGATTCTAATCCTCCTAAGCGTCGGATTCGGATTCTCCCCCCGACGCAGTTGCGAATCACTTTCACCCGAATCCCTGATTTTCTGCGAAAAATCGGCTTCAGGCGGATGAAAGAGAGCCTTTAAAACGTTCTCTCTAATGAAGAGTGTTGTGAATAAAGCTCAAAAATTGGTTAACTGTTTTAGGGGATAATGTCATGCCAGAGGGAATGACGAGAGCGTCGGCCCAAACGAAGGCCCAAAAACAAGGCCGCGCCAGGAGGAAAAGCGTGAACGATACGCTCAGAGATATACGTTTGCTGTCCGAGCTCGACGACGTAGAAATCGCCGTTGTCGAGAAGAGCTGTCGCTGGCGAACCTACGGGGCCGGTGAACAGGTCATTGACCAGCATTCCGACACCCGCGATATTTTTCTGGTCGCCGTAGGGCGTGTGCGGGTGGTGAACTATTCGTTGTCGGGTCGCGAGATTACGTTCGATGATTTGGAACCGGGCAGTCACTTTGGCGAGCTGGCCGCCATCGACGGCCTGCCGCGTTCGGCCAGCGTCATGGCGCTGGAAGAAGCGCGCATTGCATCGTTGCCATCCGATCAGTTCCATCAAATCGTCTTGGACCATCCCGCCATCGCCTTGAAGCTGATGAAGCATCTAGCGCATTTGGTGCGCACATCGACCATGCGCATCATGGATTTGTCGACCCTGGGCGCCAATAACCGCATCCATGCCGATCTGCTGCGATTGGCGCGCAAAGTGACCGAAGACGACATGACCGCGATTATCAAGCCGATCCCCATCCACTCCGACGTCGCGTCGCGCGTCAGCACCACCCGCGAAACGGTGGCGCGGGTGATGAACGACTTAGCACGCAAAGGCGTTGTGGAACGCCAAAAGGAAGTCTTGGTGGTCAAGGACCTTGAGCGTTTGGAAGATATGGTTGAAGACGTGCGCGGCGAATAAAGCTGGGTCGGCGCTTAGTCTTTAGGTATATCCCTGCCGCTCATCGGGGCTTGCGCTCGGTCGAACATACTGTAATCACGAATGACGCTTGCGACCCGTATGCGATAATCTTCGAATAGGTTATTTCTGCCCGTCTGTTGGGCTACCTTGTGGGGTTGGAGTTGACGCCATTCTGTCAGAGCCTCTTCATCTCGAAAGAATGACACCGACAGGTATTTGCCTTCATGCGTCAGGCTCTGGAATCGTTCAACGGATATAAAACCGTTAATCTGTTCAAGTTCGGGGCGCAGGGATGCGGCGATATCTAAATACGATTGAACATGGCCGGGTTTAGGCTGAACTTCAAAAAACACCGCTATCATGACGTCACCTGTGGTGCATGTGGCGCAGACGCCAGCGTGAGGAAGGTGC
>Ga0316204_10002970_pt1 | contig 35941 bp, 26 predicted proteins | sample 6monrhotite_MG_2_FD_205661 | JGI IMG/M metagenome (GOLD analysis project Ga0316204, IMG submission 205661) | Microbial mat bacterial communities from mineral coupon in-situ incubated in ocean water Damariscotta River, Maine, United States -... | ecosystem: Environmental > Aquatic > Marine >... | reverse complement strand
ACCTCGGCCGTCTCCAGGACTGAAGAGTGCTCGACGGCGCTCGTCAGGAGGCCGCTCCCGGGGCCGGCGGCTGCGAGCACGCCCCGCAGCGCTGTGTTGTTCGCTTCGGTCCCCCCAGAGGTGAAGATGAGCCACTCTTCGGGGACTCCCAGCGCGGCGGCGACCTGCTCCCGGGCCTCGTCCACGACCGCCCGCGCGCGACGCCCCGAGGTGTGGGTCGCGGAGGCATTGCCCAGGCCGCCATCCAGCAGCTCCAGGTAGCGTTCGCGCACGTCCGCGCGCAGCGGCGTCGTGCCGTTGTGATCCAGGTAGACCCTCACGGCGCGGATCTTAGCCCGCCGGGCTCGATCTTGGCCCACGGGCTGGAGGACTCCCTCGTCTGAGCTCTCCAGCGCCTCGCGCGGGCGGGGCGACGGTCGCGCGACAGGGCCGGAGCCGGGCAGTTCGGGCCCGAGCGCCGCCCCGCGGGGCTCAGGAGTCGATCTCGAACGCCTCGGGCGGCAGCGGAGGGAGGTCCTGGGCCCGCATGACCTGCAGCTCCTCCTCCACGGCGTCGACGGGCTTCGAGCCCGTTGCCTCCGCGGCGTCGCCCTCCGCGGGCGGGGCCTTCGGAGTCAGCGTCACGTCCCGCTCGGCCTGGGGGGGCTTGGCGCCGGGGATCTTCGGGCTCGGGGCGCGGTCGACCTGGGGCCGGGAGCCCCCTCGCGGCGGGGCGAACGGCCCACCGGGGTCCGGCTCGCCCGGCTTGGTCGTCGGGAGCTCGGTCATCTCCCGGGGCGCCGGCAGCCCGGACAGCTCCGGGTGGTCCTCCTCCTGGGCGATCACTTCGATCGCGAGGCGCCGGTAGTCCCGTGCCCCGTTCGACTCGGGGGCGTAGTCGATGATGCTCGTTCCGAAGCTGGGCGCCTCGGCGAGCTTCACGTTGCTCCGGACCGGCGTCGCGAACACCTGGCCGGGGAAGTACTTACGGATCTCGCCGAGCACCTCGCGCGCCAGTCGCAGGCGGCTGTCGTAGAGGCACGGCGCGATGCCGGTGATCTTCAGGCCGGGGTTCAGGCGGCGCTGGATCAGCTGGACGATCTCGACCAGCTTGCTCATGCCCATCAGCGCCAGGAACTCGGTCTGGACGGTGATGATGACCTCGTTGGCCGCCGCGAGCGCGTTGACGGACAGGAGCCCGAGGCTCGGCGGGCAGTCGAAGATGACGTAGTCCGCGGGTTCGGCCCCGGCTTCGTCGGCGTGCTCCTTGGCGTACGCGTCGATCCAGGCGTCGATCGCATCGGCCAGCAGGTTGTCCCGGCCGATCGCGCTCGCCAGCTCGAGCTCGGCGCCCGACAGATCGATGTTGCTGGGCAGAATGCGCAGCCCGGGCTCCTTCGTGTCCTCGAGCGCGTCATCGAACGTCGTGCGGCCGCCGAGCACGGTGTAGGCGGACGGAGAGCCGGTGTCGGGCTCGACGCCCAGGTGCAGCGTCAGGTTGGCCTGCGGATCGAGGTCCACCACCACCACGCGGCGCCCTTGCTCCGCCAGGGCGGCTCCGAGGTTGACCGAGCTCGTGGTCTTCCCCACGCCTCCCTTCTGATTGATGATGGCGATCTTTCGCATGTTGCCGTCCGCGCAGAGCGGGTCCTCGGCCGCGGCATGATACCGCTGCGGGCAGGTGGGCCCAAAGCCTTGGTTTCGCGGCGAATTCGCGCTGCTCCCCGAGGTCAGGGCAGATGCACGCCCAGGTGTTCGCCGCCGAACGGGTCGAGCTCGCCGAGGAGCTGGCCGATCCACTCGGGGCCCTGGCGCGCGAGCCACGTGAAAGGGGGCAGGACCTCGGCCTGGGGCCGCTCGTCCGGACAGAGCCTCGCGTTCAGCCGCCGGGTGTGCCGGAGGGCCTTGCCCGCGCGGTTCTTCTGGGCGTGCTCGACTTTCTGGGCGAGACGTCGGAAGTTGTCCCGGATGTCGCCTTTCGCGATCTTGAGGGCGGGCAGCAGAGTCGGATCGATCTCGACGAGCCCGCGGCGCTCCGCCGCGAGTCGTGCGCGGGTCTCGTCCTCGATCGCCGCGAGCCGCTCCAGCGCGTCGGATCCGGGGACCTCGACCGCCGGCGGTTCCCAGCCGCCGCCGCAGCGCAGGACCTCCGCGAGATCGACCTCGAAGCGGGCCAAGGAGTCGCGCGCCTCGCCGTCGACGAGCGTGGCGCAGGTCGCCGGAACGAAGGCGACCTTCGGGAGCTCGAGCGCGGCGCGCACCGGAGCGAGCGCTGCGTGATGCGCCAGTGCGTCGGCGTCGCCGACCACCGCCCGAACCGGAAGGACGAGGTCACGTGTGAGCGGCCGGAGCGGCGCGCCGACGCGCCACGCGCCCGGCTCCTGCACGACCTCGGCGGCGAGCTCCGCCGCGGTGCGCGACCCGGGTTCGCCGTCGTAGCGGTAGCCCTCACCACCGATGTAGAGCGGCTGGCAACCACCGGCCGTGACGTGCACGAGCGGAGCCTCCGCGAGCAAGGGCGAGTCGTCGCCACTTGCCTGTCGCAGCGCGCCGACCCAGTCCGCACCGATCACATCGGCCGCGGCGTGAGAGAGCTCGGTTCGCAGCGGGCTCGGCTCCACGACCACGAGACCCTCTGCGCCGAGGAGTTCGTACATGCCGCGCGTGAACGCGGACGTCAGCGACTCGCCTTCACGCGGACACGAGACGTCGAGGGCTGCGTCGATGTGTTCGTAGTCGCCGTAGAGCTGGCGCAGGACTTCGCGCAATGCGCCGAGCCCGTGGCGCTCCGTCTCGAGCGTGACCTGGTCGATCGGTGCTCGCCCCGCGGCCGGACCGTCGAGCTCGAGCGTTTGGAGCTCGAAGAAGCGGTTCGGGAGGCGCGCCCGCCGCAGCGCTTCTGCGTCATGGACGTCGCCGTGGTTCCAGAGCACGGGGACGACCGGCGCGCTCGCTGTCGACAGCCTGCGCGCGAGTGCGATGGTCTGCAGAGCACGCAGGAGCTGCGACCACGGACCGAGAAGGATCTGGGGGAAGGCTTCGCAGACGACGCAGCTCGCACCGAGGTGCTGCAAGCTGCGGATGGACTCGAGGACCGCGACGTGCGGAGCGTGAATCGTCGCGCGCGCTTCGAGCCACTTCGCGAGGTGGGCGCGCTCGGCGGGCAGGTCGCGGCTCTCGCGTGGCGGGACCTCTTCGGCTCGACGCGCGACTCCAAGAGTTGCGGAGCGACCGGAGAGCGCGTCGCGCTCCAACGCCGACAGTCCGAGGACGTCGGCGGGGAGGTACTCGACGCGGATCATCGCGTCCGGGTCAGCTCGTCTTGGCGAAGAGGGCGCGGAATTCCTCGACCATCGATTCGATCGCGGCGAGGCTCGCGTCCTTCCAGTGCTTGCCTTCGTTCTCGGGCTTGCGCCACGCGTAGAGGATGCCGCGCGAGGAGTTGACCAGCGCGCCGCGCCCTTCGCCGAGGAAGCCCGCCCGAGTCTCTTCTGCGCCTGCGCCCTGCGCTCCGTAGCCGGGGATCAGGAACGGCGTGTGCGGCATCAGAGTCCGGAGCTTGGCGATCTGATCGGAGTGCGTCGCGCCGACGACCGCGCCCACGCTCGAGAGGCCGCTCTCGCCACGGAGCTCGCTCCCCCACCGCGCGACTTCGCGCGCGACGACGTGGACGAGCGGGGGCTCGCCGTGGTGCTGGAACATCGCGCTGCCCGGGTTGGACGTTCGCACGAGCACGTAGAGGCCACCACCCGTGCGCTCGCAGACTTCGAGCAGCGGCTCGATCGAATCGGCGCCGAGGTACGGGTTGACGGTGATCGCGTCGCAGCAGGCGTCGCCCGCATCCTCGAGGTAGGCCTGACCGTAGGCACGCGCGGTGCTCGCGATGTCGGAGCGCTTGACGTCACCGATGACCAGCAGGCCAGCGGCGCGGGCGGCGGCGACGACTCGCTCCCAGGCGATCGCGCCGTCGGCGCCGAGCCGCTCGAAGAACGCCGATTGCGGCTTCACGGCAGGGACGCGGCCGGCAGCGAGCTCGACGATCTGGAGGAGAAACGACTCGACGGCGCGGGCGCGTTCTGCGCGCGGGGCCTCGGGGTCCCTCGCCACGGCGAACTCCTCGGGGAGGAGCTCGAAGTGCGGGTCGAGCCCGACGAGGCACGGATTGCCGAGCTCGCGGGTGCGGGCGTCCAGTCGATCGGCGTAGGGCGTCGTCATGCGTTCGTTCCTTCTTCGTTCTCGGTCTCGACGTCGGCGCCGAGTTGCTCCAGTGCCTGCGCGATGTCGTCCGGACGCTCCGATGTGGGTAGCAAGACGCCTGCGGACACGGTCACGCGCAGGGCCTCGTCCACGCTGATGGGCAGCGGGATGAGTCGGTCCTCGCGGATGAAGACGGTGAAGCCGGTCATCGGCATCGGGGAGGTCGGCACGAACACCGAGACGTAGCGGTCCCCGAGCGCCTCGTGGATGGACTTCAGGCCAGGGCCCGTGACGAACGCGATGGCCCAGACGCCGTCGGTCGGATAGGGCGCGGCGACCACGGTGTCGAAGTCGAACTCGGTCTCCGCGGTGAAGAACTCGACGAGCTGCTTCGCGTAGGGATAGACGGAGCGGATGACCGGGAGGTTCTTCGCCGCCTTGTCCATCGCACCCACCATGCGTCGACCGAGGAAGCCGGAGGCCAGGTAGCCGATGGTGAGGACGACCAGCACGCTGACGAGCACACCGACGAGCGGGTGCACGACGGTGCGGACGACGCTCCGCAGCTTGTACTGGTTGATCGCGAGCGTATCGAGGTCCCGGAAGAAGCCGAGCTCGGGTTCGCGGAGGATGTTCAGCTCGGCACGGAAGGCCTCGCTCTGCACCCCTTCACGCCGGAGCGCTTCCTGGGCGTCGGGAGGCAGGCCGTCCGGGTCCAGGAACTTCTGCGACGTCGGGTCGATGTCGAGGCTCTTCAGGACCTTCCAGCCGAGAGCGTTGCGCTCGAGCGACCAGTAGATGGTCGAGTTGATCGGCTGCGTGACGTAGGTCTGCGCGAACTGCACGACGGTGACGAGCAGGAAGATCGTCAGGACCGCCGGGAGGATCGTGATGATCCCGCGCAGGAAGAAGCTCTTGTTGGGCAGGCCCTTGCGCTTCTTGCGCTTCGGCTTCTTCTTCGGCTTGTCGGGAGCGGGGTCGGCCATGGTGACGCTCGCGCGAGCGAGGGAAGAGGATACTCCCTGAATCGGGGCAGGGAAGAGCGAGGGCCTCCGCGTGCATCGATGGGAGGCGCGTAACCGTGAACGTGTGGCGACGTGCGCCGGGGCGAGGATCCGGCGGCGTGTTCCCGGGGCGCCCCCGGCGGGTGGAGGGGAAATCGCTCTCCCCGCTCAAGGCGAGCGAGGAATCCGGGTCGATAGCGAGACGTGCCGCAACGCGGCGACTCCGCACGCTCGTTTCCAACGCTCCGCGCTTCTCGCAACGGCTCCCCCAGCCTCGGCCGCGCTCTGCCCCCACATCGACGGGAGCAGGCGGGACCGATGTCCGTGGGCCGCGTCTCCACCCCCGCCGCCGCACCCCGTCGGCAGGAGAACGTATGAGGACTCGCATCCCCCGTCTCGTGGCCTACTCGGTCGCGCTGTTCGCCGCCCTCTTCCCCGGCGCGGTCCCCGCCCCAGCACAGAACTGGGTCGCCGAGTTCACTCCCGACGACGGGATGCCTTACGACCGATTCGGGTTCGCGCTCGCGGCGGATCAGGGGCGGGTGTTGGCCTCCAGCTTCGCGGCGGAGCCCGCGCCGCAGTTGCAGGACGTCGGTGCTGCTTACCTCTTCGAGCAGGGCGTCGCGGGGTGGTCGCAGGTCGCACGCCTCGACCCTTCGGACCCGGTCAACCACGCGCAGTTCGGCCGGTCGCTCGGGCTTTGTGGGGACTTCGCCGTCGTCGGGGCGCCCCAAGCGGAGGAGCAGGGCAACGAGACCGGCGTGGCCTACGTGTTCGACCGCGCGGGGGGCTGGGTCGAGTCTCAGCGTCTGCTCGGGGCACCGTGGACACACTTCGGTCAATTCGGACACGCCGTCGCCATCGATGGCGAGCGACTCGTCATCGGTGCGCCGGCCGCGGACGGCAGCGGGCCGGGCGACGGCGCCGCGTTCGTCTTCCGGCGTGGGGTTCAGGGCTGGGTTCAGGTCGCGGTGCTCCACGGGGATCCGAATCCAGGGCCCCAGCGCTTTGGAGAGTCCGTCGCCATCCGCGGAGAGACGGTCGTCGTCGGTGCGCCGAACGCCTTCGGGAGCGCCACGGAGTCGGGTCGGGTCTACGTGTTCGAAGAGAACGGCGGTGCGTGGTCCCTTTGTCAGCGGCTCGAGGACTCCAACGGGGGGGCTCACGATGCCTTCGGCCTCGCCGTGGCCCTCGGTGTCGACGAGCTCGCCGTCGGCGCGCCGCATGCCGATCGTGGCGCCTTCGATTCGGGCAGCGTGCACGTCTTCGATCGGGGTCCGGTGGGTTGGCACGAGTGCGGAGTCCTCGTGCCGGCGCAGCCATGTCCTGAACAGGCCTTCGGCTTCGCCGTCGAGCTGGCGGACACGCTGCTGTTCATCTCGAGCCCCTTCGCAGGCCCGGAGGGCTCCGACTCCGGAGACGCCTGGCTGTTCGGTCGATCCGGCGCGGATTGGTTGGAGTTGCCGTCGCCGCGTCGAACCAAGCTCACCATAGGGAGCGGATACGGCTCATCGGTTGCGGTTGGTGCGGGGTACGCGGCGTTCGGCGCCTTCGGTGACTCGAACGTGAATCCACAGAGCCCCGGACAGGGGTCGGTGTCGATCGTTGCGCTCGCCAGCGTTCCGCTGCACGCGGCCTACTGCTTCGGGAGCTCCTGTCCTTGTGGAAACCTGGCCGCGGAGGGGGGCTGTCTCAACTCGACGGGCGCAGGTGGGCGGCTCTCTGCGACGGGGTCGCTCAGCTTGCGTCGCGGCGACCTGCGGCTGCGCGCGGATCGACTCCCCCGCCAGCGTGTGGCGCTCCTCGTCATGGGCGCCTCCCCGACGTGGTCACTCGCCGGGGATGGACTGCTCTGCCTCGCGGGAGGAGCGACAGGCCTGCAGGGCATCGGAGATCCGCGTTCGACGGGACCGGCCGGGAGCATCGAGTACCTCTGGTCTGCGCTGCCCAGTTCCCCGCCGGGCTCCGCGGTCGCCATGGCGGGTGCCGGGGAGTCGCGCTATCTCCAGGTGCTCTACCGTGACCCTGCCGGGCCTTGCAGCCAGCAGTTCAACGCTTCGAACGCGCTCGCGCTCACCTTCGTTCCGTGACTTCGGCTGCGGCATCCGGAACGACGAGGAACTCGCGCGCGATGCGGTCGGCGACGGGCAGCCCCTGGGCGGTCAACCGGTAGCGCGGTCCGTCTAGCTCGAGCAGTCCATAGCCCACCATCGTCTCGGCCGTGGCGATCGCGGGATCCAGCTCATCGGTGAAGCCTGCCGCGCGCCGAGCTTCGGATGGATCGACTCCGCGGGTTCGCCGCAGGCCCAGCCACCAGGTTTCGCCAAGGCGCGCCGAAGGCTCCAGCGACTCCGTCCACGCGTTGGCGTGGCCGTTGGCCCGGATGGACTGGACGTACGAGCTCGTCCCCCGCGCGTTACCGCTGCGGGCCCCCGCCACGTAGCCGACGGCGGACGGGCCGATGCCGACGTACTCACCGTTCGACCAGTAGTTCTCGTTGTGCGCGCAGGCTCGGCCCTCATGGGCGTAGTTCGAGACCTCGTACGGTTGCAGTCCGCGAGCCGCCGTCAACTCGCGCGTCACGTGGAACAGCTCGAGCTCGAGCTCTTCGTCGAGTTGCTTGAGCTTCCCACTGGCGAGCCAGCGGCTGAACACCGTGTCCTCCTCGAACGCGAGGTTGTAGGCGGAGAGGTGATCCGGAGCGAGGTCGAGCACGCGTGACAGCGCGCTGCGCCAGGCCTCGACGCTGTGGCCTGGCGACGCGTAGATCAGGTCGATGTTCACGTCGGGGACGCCGGCCTCGCGAGCGGCTTCGTACGCGCGGAAGGACTCGTCGACGTCGTGCACGCGCCCGAACAACTTCAGCGTGTCGAGTTCGAGAGACTGGAAGCCGACAGACAGTCGCCGCACGCCGAGGTCGAGCATCAGCGCGGCCTTGTCGCGGTCCAGGCTCTCGGGGTTGCACTCGAGGGTGACCTCGCTGGCCGAGCTCGTGAAGCGCGTGGCCTCGTCGAGTTCGACGAGGAAGCGACGCATCTGCGTCATGTCGAGCAGGGAGGGTGTACCTCCACCGACGAAGACGGTGCGCGGATGCAGGGGTGCGCGTTGACGAGCTTCCGTGAGAACGGCGTCGACGACCGCGTCGATGTCCTGCCCCTCCGCGGGCACGGAGAAGAAGTCGCAGTAGTGGCACTTCGCCGCGCAGAACGGGAGGTGCACGTAGAGCGCGGTCCCTTCGGGACCGCGCTCTCGCGCGTCGAACTCAGGCTTTCCGCTTGGCCTTGCGGCTCTTCGTTGCGAGGTCGGTATTGGTGTTCTCTCCGCTCATCACGGCGTAGAGCTTTCGGAGCGCCTCTTGTTCGATCTGGCGCACCCGCTCTCGCGTGAGGCCGACGATCTTACCGATCTCCTTGAGAGTCAGGGGGTCTTGGGTGGCCCCCAGTCCGTAGCGCAGGCGGAGGATCTCCGCGTCGCGCTCGTCGATCACGCCCAGGAGTTCGTCGAGGCGGTGCAACAGGTCGACGTCGACCACGGCCTCCTCGGGCGACTTCGTTCCCGAGTCCTCCACCGTGTCCTGGTTCTGCGAGAGGACGTCGAGCGAGACCTGGGGCCCCATGCCCGAACTCACGATCGTGCGCTTCAGCAGCGGCCAGTTGTTCTTGGGGACTCCGAGCTCTTCGGCGACTTCCTCCACCGTGGGCGTGCGGCCCAGGTGGTACGCGAGTTCCTGACTCACGACGCGCCACTTCGAGATGATCTCGTGCATGTAGCTCGGCACGCGCACGGACTTGACCGTGTTGGTGAGCGCGCGGCGGATCGACTGCTTGATCCACCAGGTGCCGTAGGTGGAGAAGCGACAACCCGCGTCGGGGTCGAACTTCTCGGAGGCCTTGATGAGGCCGATGTTTCCCTCTGCGATGAGGTCGGGGAGGCTCAGACCGCGCTCCGCATACATCTTCGCGACGGACACGACGAGCCGTAGGTTCGCCCGGATGAGGTGCTCGCGGGCTTCTTGGTCCCCCGCTTGGATACGGCGGCCGAGCTCCTTCTCCTGGTCCGCAGTGAGGAGGGCGACTTCGTTGATTTCCTGGAGATAGGTCTCGAGGCAGCGTTCAGCAGAAATGGCTCGCCTCCGCGCCAGGGGGCTGGCGGATAGCTGGGGCCCGAGGGCATTGCCCGGGGGCCGATAGATGGGGACCGCGATCGTAGAATCGGCCGAAACAACGGCCGATGCGGCTAGCCCTACAGGTCGGCCCGGTGCCCTCCCTGTCTTGAGCGGGAGTGCGTGATCCCTGGGTTCTGCGGGCTGGAGTGCCCATTTGCTAGGCTGCCCCCCGCCTCACCGGAGGCCCCCTGACCTCCATGACCGAGACTTCCCTCGACCGCGTGATCACCGAGGAGCGCTTCGCCGGCGTCCTCGCCTCTGAAGCGGAGATGCTGTTTCGTCTCGCAAACAGCCTCGAGACGCGTCCGGACCCCGCCAAGCGGCGCCTGCAGCTGTACCAGCTGGGCATCGAGGCGGATCTCGTCGAGGCCTTCCTCGACGATCACGGGGCGAAGCACAATCAGGCCTTCGTCTTCCTGAGGGAGCTCGTGGCGTCACTACGGGGGTTTGCTGGGGTCGGCTTCGCCCTCGAGCACCTCTGGAACCGCCTCGACGGCTACTCCACGCTGCTCTCCGAGGAACCGGAGGTCGCGACCGAGTGCCGCTCGGCGATCGAGCAGGCTCGCGCCTTCGTGCTGGATACCCTGCTGCGCCTGCTTCAGGCCTGCCGGGAGGAGGCGGGATCACTTGGTGTTCAATGGGGCGACAAGTTGTATCCAGAAGACCGAGCGGTCACTGGCGTCGTCAACTTGCGCCTCCCGAACAACCTCGGGGACGAGCTGCTCGACGAAGAGGATCTCCAGGTGGCCGGCGTCGCTAGCAAGTACTTGCAGGTCTGTGAGATGTTCGCGCAGATCGGTATCCGGCGCGTGCACGACCCCGAGGAGCGGGAGTCCTTCCTCTCGAGGATTTGCACCGAGGAGCGGGCCCGGGTCTACGAGGCCACGGTTCACAACCTGCAGTCCGCGTACGACACCTACCTGAAGGGGACCAGCCTCGAGGCCAGGGACGAGCGCCTTCCCCTGCTTCGGGGCCACACTTCAGCGGCCTTCCATCTGCTCGAGGCGGTCACCGGACTCGTGCACTTCGTGGAGCGCCACGGAGGGGGGCGCCCCGAGGGCCTCGGGAGCCGCATGGAGCGCTGGGTTGACCGCGCAAAGGTGCGCGATATTACCCTTAACTGCCTTTTATATTGGGCAGATGCCGTCCTCTCGAGCGGAGAGCGGCTGGCCCGTGAGATCCTCTCGTCCGTCAGCCAGGTCGAGGAGCTGCGGCTAGACATTCCTGCCGGACTGACGATTCACGCACGGCCCGCGTCCTTGATCGTCGCCGTCGTGAACCGCTACGAGATGCCCGTCGAGATGGAGATCGAGGAGAGCCAGTGCAACGCCGCCTCGATCCTCGAGGTGCTCATCTGTGCTGGCTCCAATCCGGAGGCGCGCTCGTGCTGCTTCCGGGGGGACGCTCGTCCACTCGCGGATCTCAAGGCGCTGTTCCAGGCCGGTCTCGGCGAGGGCGGGCTCGAGGGGCTCCCCCCCGGGCTCTCCTACCTCCTCGGCTGACACCGCACGAGAGTCCCGGCCTGCGGATTCGAGCGCCCAAGGGGACTCTCAGGGGGCTCTCAGGGGTCTCAGACGCCCATGAACAGCCGGTCGCCGAGCACACCGGGCAACCCGGCTCGCCGGATTCGCTCGGCCTCGCACTCGATGTCGTACTCGAGGCGTTTCAGCACGATTCGCTCCGCCTCACTGTCGAAGATGGCGCACGCGGTACGTGGATCGTCATCCCGCGGCTGACCCACGCTACCCACATTGACGAGGGCCTTGTCGACCTCCGAGAGGTCGAGGATTTCATCGCACGTGTAGGCCGTGCGGTGGGGGTCCTCGGTCAGCCGGAGCAGGGTTACCGGGACGTGCGTATGGCCGACGAAGCAGACCGGACGAACCATGGCGTCCAGGGAGGGATCCCCGTCGGTCGTGCTTTGGATGTAGTCGAAGCGCTCCGGTCGTTCGTAGGTCCCGTGCGCCGCAGAACAGTGCTCGAGGTCCACCAGGAGTGGGAGCTCGGACAGCCACCGGGTCTCTTCCTCGTTCAGGACGCTCTGGGTCCAGTGGACGGCTTCCCGGGCGTACTGGTTGAAGTACATCAGATCGAGCTCTCCCGCCACCGCAGCGTCGTGGTTGCCCTTGACGACGATGGCGTTCACCTCCCGGAGCCGTGCGATGCAGGCCCCCGGAGCCGCGCCGTAGCCGACGACGTCGCCCAAGCTGATGATTCGATCCACCTGTTGGTCGCTGAGGTAGCCAATGGTGGTTTCCAAGGCGGTGAGGTTGCCGTGGATGTCTCCTAGAACGCCGTACTTCATTGGGGGCTGGGTCGCAGCGAGCGGGACCGACGCTGGGCGAGGAACCAGGAGAACCCCACCCAGACAAGGATCGGCCCAATGGAGCCCAGGAATCCAGCAGGAGTCCAATCTTGCGGAGCGACAGGGTCCCGCGAGGCGCGCAGCAGGTCCTGGAGCCAGGACCAGGAGTCCCTTGGAAGAACCGCCGGCAAGAGCCAGCCGAGCAGCGGGAGGCCGGCCGGGAGAAGCTGGGGCACTCGGGGAACGAGGAGCAGCGCGGTTCCGATGGCAGCGAGGTGGGCTGCGGTGATCGCCATGAGGAGCCACTCGCTGGGGCCCGGATGGAACCCATGGCCGATCGGCATCCAAGCACCGAGGGTGACCAGACCGGCACCGACGAGGCCGGCTGTGAGGAGTCCGGTGGCTTGGGCGATGAGTTTGCGGCCGGGACTGCTGAGGTCCAGGATCCAGTCGTTCCGCGCCAGGCCGGCCAGGCCTAGCATGGCGCCCAGCATCGAGGAGAGGAAGGCGAGCTGGCACACCAGTTCTGCTGAATCGCCACCGTGACCGATCACGCCCTCGGGCGTCAGACGGATCAGGGCCGGCACGCTGATGGCAGAGCCCAGCATCCAAAGCCATCCCATGGGCGTCGCGCTCACACGGCGGAGCATCCAGAATGCGATGGGGAGGGCCTGCATGGAGCCCTTGTAGCGTGGCCTTGGGCCCGAATCCAGGGCGGGGACCCTACAGGTCGTGGTTGTCTACGCTTGACCCGCCCTCACCTGTGGGTAGCCTAGCACCCCGTGATGCAACTCCCTCCGCCCAGCGGTGGCAACGCGCGATCCGTACGGGTCCGCCAATGGCCCCTCCTGGGAGCTGGCGGGTGTTTCACGGGCTGCTAGGCAGCGCGCCCCCCGTTGGGGAGTGACCCGGAACTACGTTTCCTTCGAGAGGACATCTACCTTGGAACGACGGCTTGGACGGGGACTTGGATCCCTCCTGGGGGGTTCCTCCCCCGAACTGACTCCGGAGCCTGAGGCTCCCAAGGCGCCGGACGCGGACATTGCTGTCCTGGAGATCCGACCGAACCCGCACCAACCGCGGGAGACGTTCGACCCCGAGGGGCTCGAGGAGCTTCGGGACTCCATCCGGAATCATGGCGTCCTTCAACCGGTGGTCGTGCGACGGGCTGCCGACGGCTTTGAGCTGATCGCCGGAGAGCGACGTTGGCGCGCGGCTCGACTCGCGGGCCTGGATCGCGTGCCGGCGCTCATCCGCGAGGAGGTCAGCGATGAGGACATGCTCGAGCTCGCCCTTGTCGAGAACGTGCAGCGTCGGGATCTCGATGCCTTGGAGAAGGCCCGCGGCTACCAACGGCTGATGGATCGGCTCCGGCTGACCCAGGACCAGGTGGCGCAGAAGGTCGGCCTCAAGCGCGCTACGGTTGCGAACCACCTTCGCCTTCTGGATCTTCCCGAGGACCTTCAGGGCGCGCTGACCCGCGGACTGATCACGATGGGCCACGCACGTGCTCTCCTCGGGTTGGACGGGGAAGAGGCTCAGGCGGCGCTACTGGGGGTAATCGTTCGCGAGGGACTCTCGGTGCGGCAGACCGAGGCCCGAGTGCGTGGAGTCGCTTCCCCGGAAGCGGCTTCTCCCGAGGAGTCGAACGAGACGGCTTCCGCATCCAAAGCGGCCCCCAGCGAGGTGGAAGAGCCCACGGCCCCCTGGGTCTCTGATCTGCAGCGTCGCATGCAGATCCATCTGGGAACGAAGGTGCAGCTTCAGAACCGCGAGGGCTTCAAGGGCAAGATCGTCATCGACTACTACGGTCGCGAGGATCTCGAGCGCCTGATCGAGCTTCTGGCTCCGCAGGACTCCCTCGAGTAGGTCCACCCGCTCGAATCGAGAGCGAGCCCGGCATGTTCCACGTGGAACATGCCGGGCTCGCTCGGTTTTGGCCTGTGCGCCGGCCCCCCCGGGGGGGGGAGGAGGGGGTCTATCCCTCAGGCGCCAGGAACCACCGTGGCGGATTCGACAATGGCCGGCTCCGCGGGGCGCTGGCCCGTGGCGTCGGGAGCGAGCTGCGCGATCTCCTCGACCACGTCCAAGCCCTCGATCACCGCCCCGAAGACGACGTTGGCGCCATCTCGGAAGTGAACGGCCTGAGCCGTAAAGCTGATCAGGCCGCCGTCGGATCCCTCAGCGCCGGCCAGGGTGTTGGCCGAAAGCACGCCGCCGAAGTGGAACAGGCCCGAGTCTTCGTCCTCGACGACATCGTCCGAGCCCGTCTGGCCCCAGCGGATCGGATCGCTTCCGGCATCGCGGGTCGTGGGGTCGCCGGTCTCGATCATCATCCCGAACGCGGAGCGGTGGAACTTCAGGCCCTCGTAGTAGCCGTCGTTGACCTTGGCGAGGAAGTTCTCGACGTGCTTCGGGGCCCGGTCTGCGTAGAGCCCGACGACGAAGTCACCGTGATCGGTCTGGAACCGAACGCGGGGTGCGTCCGCCGGAAGCTCTGCATTCGCAAAGAGTTGCGGCTGCGAGGCGTGCCAGTCCCGCTCGCTGGTGAACACCTTGGTGAGGCGTTCGATCGCGTTCAGGGGCGTCGCCGACTCGCCATAGGTCTTCCGATCCTTGACGAGGGGATGCTCCGGGTAGGCCGCCTTGATCTCCTGCAGCGTCGCGAGTGCGGCGTCGTAGTCGCCGTCCTTGCGCTGACCTTGGGCCTCCATGTAGAGGCTCCACGCACCGGCTGCCGTTCCGGACAGCTCGTCCTGCATGGCAGCGATGGCTTCGGCGTCCGGGGCGAATCCGCCGCGACCATCCTCGTCCACGGCCGACATGAGCCGCGACCAACTCTGGTTGACCACCTTGGCGTCTTGGCCCGCCTGGTACTGGGAGTAGAGAACGCCCGCCGCAATGACCAGGGCGACAAGTGCGGCCTTCGTCCAATGCTTGTGGACGAAGAGGGAAAGGCGGGACGGTTCGTCGCCAGCGACGACCGTGACCTCGGTGGGGGCCTTGTGATCAGCCATGACCTTTATGTGGTCCTTATTTGGTGGTTAATTGGGCGAGGGGGCCCGCTTGGCGACCGAGCCTCGAGGGTCCCCGTGAAGGGGGACCTTCGCATCGTCGGCCGGCGTTCGAAGGGCCGAGCAGATCTGCCGCGCCGAAGTCCCGGGGTGGGTCCGATGCGAAGCCCTGCGAGGCGAGTCCACCGACCTCCTGGGCGGAGATCGGGGGCCGAGCATTATAGAGGGCTTCCCTGCAGTGCAAGGGGCCGCTCCCACGGAGCCCAACGAGGGCGTTCGGCACGAGGTGGCGGGCCTCCGGGGCCAGGTTCCCCGGGGACCTTCGTGGGGAGGCCTCGCGAGACCTCCAGAACCGGCGCGCACGGACTACGATGACGGGCCACCATCGGTCGCTGAGCCGGGCAGAGTTCGCCCCGTGAACTCGCGACCGCGTCCTCCCCCTCGCCTCGTCACGAAGCTGCGTTGCCGTAATGAAGCTGTCTCTTCTCCTCCTGTGTCTGCCCTTGTTCCTCGCCGCGCCGACCCAGGCCCAGCCCACCACGATCGACGCGTCTCCGCAGCAGGACGACGACAAGATCGCTGAGTACGAGACGAAGCGCAAAGCGGCGGGCAAGGACGTCGAGAAGCTCTGGGACCTCTACCTCTGGTGCGATGCCTACGGGATGGACAAGCAGGGGCGCTCGTGTCTGCGCGCGATTCTGAAGGTCGACGACGCGCACGAGGAAGCGCACAAGGCGCTCGGTCACCTCGAGTTCGACGGCAAGTGGTTCACGACTCAGAAGAAGCTGGACCAGTACAAGAAGGCCGAGGAGTTGCGCATCGCCGAAGAGCAGGGACTCGTTCGTTTCGGCGACGAGTGGGTGCCGAAGGAAGATCTCGCGTACCTGGAGCGAGGGATGATCCGCGACGACGACGGCGCGTGGGTCAGCAAGGAGGACTACGAGAAGCAGAAGGCCGGTTGGAGCAAGCAGGACACCGTGTGGGTCTCTCCCGACGAGAAGGAGAACATCGACAAGGGGCTGTGGAAGTGCGGCGAGGAGTGGAAGACGCTCGACGACGCCAACGCCTATCACGCGGAGATCGGCCGTTGGTGGATCATCCCGAGTGAGTACTTCCTCCTCTACACGACCCTCGATCGGAAGACCGCCCTCGAAGCCGTCGAGATCATGGAGCGCACCTATCGCGACCTGAACCGAGCCCTGGGCAAGTCACCGGCTGCGCCGGTCATCGTCACGATGCTGCGCAACCAAACCCAGTACGGACGATTCGCCGCCGGCGGGGACGGCAACCCGCAGACCGAAGTGCGCGGACTGTCTTCGGTTCACTACGCGTTCCTCGCGGACTCCTGGTTCTCCTCGGAGCTCGAGTACCTCGGGTGCGGTGCGGGCTATTGGGACGTCGAGGACGAGAACGGCGCGGCCTGGGGTCGTCACTCGGCCCGTCACGCTGCGGCGCTCTCCCTGATTGAAAGCGCGGACCCGAGCCCCAAGGCGATCGAGAAGGGGAAGAAGTCTCGACTCCAATCCTGGCGGGGCGATGACTACTGGAGCGAGAAGGCCTTCCCCGAGTGGTTCCGCTTCGGGCTCTCGTCCTACGCCGATCGCTACTTCATCGACCAGTTCGTCGAGCGCGGCGGGAACTACAACTGGGCTCGGGACTGGTCCGTGCAGAACCTCCTGGCGAAGGGTGGAGTGCGGCCGTTGCCCCAGCTCTTCACCACGGAGCTCAGCGTCGAGCGCCTCGACGACTCAGCCAAGCTCCTGAACGAGCTCGGGCTCATCCTCGCTTTTGCACTGGATGGCAAGAACCCCGAGGTCGCCGCTGCGTATGGCGCCGTGAAGAACGCGATCCGCGAGGGCGACCGCAAGCAGATGGACAAGGCCTTCAAAGATCTCGAGAAGGCGATCATCGCCAACGAGAAAGCCCTCCTCGAGTTCGCCGGCATCTGAGACGCCCCACCCCCTCGAAGCCCGACTCATGTTTGCTCCCGCTCTCCTCCCGGCACTGCTTCTTCACCTCGGTGGGGGGCACGCCTCGCTGCACCCTGCCGAAACGAACCTGTTCTTCGAGGTTCCCGACATCGAAGCGGCCATCGCCGCCTACGAGGAGGCGCCGCTCGCGAGATTCATAAGGGACGAGGAAGTCGGCGAGTTCCTCGGGAGCCTCCTCGGCCAAGATGCCGAGACCATCCACCTCCGCGCCCTCGTGGATCAGGGCCTCCAGGAGCTGCGCAACGAGATGTCGCCCGTCGGCGTTCAAATGCTCGACCTCGTTCCGGAGGTCGACCGCGTCTCGATGTCCCTCTCCGGCGTGGAGCTGGCGGGCCTCACGAATGAGCTGATCTCGGCGAATGGCGGGATGAGCCCCGCGCTCCGAGCGCGACTCCGGAACGTGGAGCTGCGCTTTGTCATGGACCTCGCCAGCTCCGAAGCTGCGACCGAGGCGGCGGGACTCATCCGCGCGCAGGCCCAGGTGGAGTCCGGCTTCGACCCGAACTACGGCTGGCAGCAGACCGCGAACGGCACCTCCAAGGACGACCCGTCCCACGCGTGGAGCGTGCACGCACTCGGCGGTTCGTCGCCGGCGCTGTCGTTCTGGATCGCGAACGAAGGCCCCCGGTTGATGATCGGTTTCGGCCTGGAGAAGGACACGACTCAGCCGCCCGTGCGCCACCTCGAGCACAGCCTCGCCTCCGATGAGAGCTATCGCACGGCCGGCGCGGCGCTCGTCGGAGACAAGGGCGTGAATGTCGTCAACGGCTACGTGGCCATGGACGACCTCTTCGAGCTGCCCCGCCTCCTGCGCGTCGTTCCCGAGCTGCCCTCGGAAGCTGCAGGGGTCATGGAGCACGTCATCGGCATGATCGCTCCGGGCGGTGAGATCCTCAGCCGAAGCCGAACTCATCTCGTCGGCAGCCGCTTCGTCACCGAGGAGTTCGAAGCGAGCTTCGCCAGCGAAGACGCACCGCGCGTGTTCAGCCGCGAGCCCATGGCCCGCGACTCCTTCCGCATGGTCCCGCCCGACGCCGTCGGCGTCTGGGCTTCGCACCTCGACAAGGAAGGTCTCTCGCGACTCCTGATGACGACGCTCGGCGATCTGCTGGGCGAGGACCCGGAAGCGCTCCTCGCACAACTCGAGGACGACCACGGGTTCCGTCCGGACCGCGACCTGCTCGGCGCCATCGGCGACGAGGTCGTCTTCTACACCCTCCCGTTCACCGGGATCGGGTTGCCCAAGGTCTACCTCGCTGTGCAGCTCGATGACGCGGACGCCTTCGGTCGTGGCCTCGAGCGCTTCGGTGAGTACGTCGCCGAGATCAGCGAGGGTGCGATCGAATTCAACGCGCGCCCGTACCGCAAGCGGCCGTTCATGGCGTTCACCCCGGGGGTGGACCTCACTGAGCTCACGGCGAACTCCGGAGCCAGCGGCGTGGCCGACATGCTCCCGGTGTTCCTCGCTGTCAGCATGGCCGTCGGTGTTCTCGAAGACCGCGCGCTCATCTCGATCAGCGGGTCCTACACCAAGCGCGAGATGAAGCGCTTGATGGCGGCGAACCCCGAGGACAAGCACCAGCTCCAGACGGCTGCCGAAGACCTTCCGGGTGGGATCCAGAGCTACGGCACGACCGACTGGGGTGCGATCCTCGCCGGCGTGTACGACTCGGCCCGCGGCTTCCTGCCGCTCATCGAGCAAGGTGGCCTCGAGTTGCCGTTCGCGATCGACTCGATGCCCTCGAGCGACGTGTTCCGCGAACACTTCCCGCCCTCCACCTCGTGGACGCGTGAGGTCGACGGTGGAACCTACGCCTACAGCGAGTCCTGCTTTGGGCCGGAGATTCCGTTCCTGTTCGCCGCGGCCGGGAGCATCGCGGGTGTCGTGGTGTTCGAGGAAGAGTCGATGCAGGGCGGAGTGGCCTACGTCGGGGGTGAGATCCCGCCGCCGACCACCGATGTCCGTGCGCCCTCCGACGTGACGACCGAGCACCTGCGCGAGCTCAAGGTCGCGATCGTCGTCTACTCGGCCGACGCGGGGCGCTACCCGGCGAGCCTCGAGCATCTCCTGCAGCCCACGGCCAACTTCCCGGGCGGCTTCCTCGACGGGAATCCTCTGCCGCAGGACGGCTGGGGTCGGGCCTTCCGCTACAGCGTCAGCGACGACGGCGCGAGCTACCAGCTCTGGTCCCTCGGTCCGGACGGCGTCGATCAGGGCGGGCAGGGCGACGACCTCGACCTCGCCCGCTGAGGCCGAGGCGAGAGAGACTCACCGATTGCGCGGGACGCGGGCACCGCGACGTGATTCGATAGACGTTCATGGCCTCGACCGCCTCCGTCCCCCTGCGCAAGCGCCTGCGCCGCAACAAGTCGTTCCGTCGTGCGAGGCGCCTCGCGTCGCTGTGGGCGACGCGCCTGTTCGGCGCGCGCCTGATGCGCTGGAACGCGAAGAGCTGGAAGCTCGAGATCGAGAACGCCGCCTTCATGGAGGCGGCGCGCGGCAAGGGTGGGGGCCACTTCATCGCGCTCTGGCACGGACGCATGCTGCTCGGCATGGAGGAGTACGGCGGCCGGGGTTGGCAGGTGCTCGTGTCGCGCAGCGGTGACGGCGACATCTCAGAGCACTTGCTTCAGAGCCTCGGCTACGGGGTCATCCGCGGCTCCAGCAGCCGCGGCGGCGCGAGTGCGGTGAGAGCCATGTTGTCCGCCATGCGTTCGGGCAGCGTGCTGGTCATCACCCCGGACGGTCCGCGGGGTCCGCGGCACTCGATGAACAAGGGCCTCGCCTGGATGGCGCGCGCTACCGGCTACTCCATCCTTCCCGCGGGGCTCGCGGCGGACCCGGCTTGGCGCATGCGCAGCTGGGACAGCTTCACGATCCCGAAGCCGCGCGCGCGTGTCGCGATCTGCTATGGCGAGCCGCTGCTCGTGCCACGCGACGCGACGGAGGAGCAGCAGGCCGAGGCCACCGAGGAGCTGCGCAGGCGCATGCTGGTCGCGGAGCGACGTGCTTCGGAGATGCTCGGCCTGGAGCTGGACGAGTGATCCGCGTCGGGCCCGCCGGGTGGTCCTACGCCGACTGGGAGGGGATCGTCTATCCCAAGCCGAAGCCACGGGGTTTCCATCCGCTCCCGTTCCTCGCGGAGCGCTTCGACTGCGTCGAGGTGAACAGCAGCTTCTACGCGATGCCGCGCTCGGAGAACGCTGAGCGCTGGGCCGAGCTCGTGCAGCCGTTCGAGAACTTCCGCTTCCTCGCCAAGCTGCACGGGGACTTCACGCACGGCCCGCACCTGGAGGACTCGGACTACAACGAGTCGACGCGCCGGTTTCACGAAGGCATCGCGCCGCTGCAGGAGGCCGGGCGCCTGGGGGGACTCCTCGCGCAGTTCCCCGTCACCTTCCGGGCGACAAGAGCGACGGCCGAGCGCGTCGAACGCTTGGCCGAGACGTGGCGGAGCGAGGTGCCGCTCGCGGTCGAGTTGCGCCACGCGAGCTGGTTCAGTGAACGCGCCGTCGACTGGCTGCGTGAGCTTGGGGTGACGTTGTTGCACATCGATCTCCCCGCTGCGAAGGACCACCCACCGGACGAGTTCGCGGCGACAACACGCCTGGGCTACTACCGCTTGCACGGCCGCAACGCAGCGAACTGGTTCCGCAAGGGGGTCGGTCGCGACGACCGCTACGACTATCTCTACGGTCTCGAGGAGATCGACGCTGTGGTCGCAAAGGCACGCCGCTTGTCCAAAGAGAGCGACGACCTGTACGTCGTCACGAACAATCACTTCGCGGGACAGGCCGTCGCCAACGCGTTCGAGATCGCTGCCGGTCTCGGGGGCGGACCGGTCCAGGCGCCCGCGTCGTTGGTGGAACGCTACCCTCGCCTGGCGTCGATCAGCGAGTCGCGCGGTCAGCAACGACTGTTCTGAACGCGGCGGCTCGTCCGGCGCTGCTCACGGAGGCAACCGGGAGCGGAGCGACGGACTAGAGCAGGAAGCTCAGGCTCAGGATCGCGAGCTGCCCTTCGGTGTGGTTGTACGCCTGGAACTCCTGGAAGATCCGGAAGCTGGCGTAGCCGCCCCAGTCGGGCATCGCGTAGCGGCCCTCGAAGCCGAGGGCGCCCACTCCGTAGTAGCCGAGGTCGCGGTTGGCGTCCGAGCCGCTATCGCGGGACGTTTGGAACACGCCGTAGCCGAGCGCGCCGAAGTTCCAGCGCTCCCCGACGTGCTTTCCGAGCGACCAGTCGAGCACGACCTCATCGCCCGGCGTGAGCTGCAGGCCGTCGACGCTGCCGTGGAACGAGTAGCGTGTCAGCACCGAGTAGTGCCAGTCCTCGTTCTCGAAGGGCGAGTGCGTCCACCCGAACGAAATCTCGTGCGAGAGGAAGCCCTTGCCGATGCTGTTCGCGTCCGCGGCGTCGAAGCTCCCGGTCGGGAGCCACAGGCCGTAGCCGAGGGACATGAACCCGCGTTGGAGAGGCCAGTACAGCGTCAGCGGCTGCAGGTACACGTCCCCGATCTTGATCCCGTCGTTGCCCGCGTCGAGCGTCCGTGGGTTCTGCGCGCTGTTCTGGATCGGCAGGGTCGCGCCGGCGACCACGTTGCCGCCGAAGAGCTTCCACGGCGACATCCAGCTCGCGGTCGTGAAGTTCGAGAGGTGCGTCACCTCGCCATTCACACCATTGTCGTTGCCGCTGCGGTTCCGTTCGGTGGTCGCGTAGTAGGCGACCGAGCGGTTGGCGTAGCTCATGCCGAGCTTCGGCCGCATCGACGACTCCAGTCCGTAGAAGCCGGGGATCGCGTGGCCGGTGTGAAGGGGCGACGTCGTCTGGGCGTCAGCGCCCGCGGCGAGCGCGAGGGCCGTGGCTGCCCAGAGGGCGGCTTGGAGCGGGAGTCGAGGTCTCACGGAAGCTGGGGTGGGGAGGGCTGCGGGGCGCCAGGCGCGATCCTACAGCCCGCGCGGGGGCAACCAACGACCCAGGGGGGCCGGGGTCACGAAGGCTCTCTCGGAAGCGCGGGGCCCGGGGCCAAATGGAATTCGCCCCGTCCCGGCCCGGACTCCCGCTTCGTACACTCGCGCCCCGCCGCCGGGTCGGCCCGAGGGTCGATCCCGGACCACGCCCCCGGACCCCGCCGCACCCCCCCGCTCCAGACCTTGGACGCCTCGACCGCCCTCGCCCTCGCCTACGGTGGCACGCTGGGCCTGCTCGCGCTCTACGGGGCCCATCGGCTCTGGATGGTCCACCGCTTCCGATGGGGTGATCGGACGGCCGAGCCCTCGATGGGGACCTGGCCAGGCGTGACGGTCCAGCTGCCGGTGTTCAACGAGCGGACCGTCGTCCGCCGCCTGATTCGCGCCGCGGGACGGCTGAGCCACCCCGGGGGGGACCTCGAGCTCCAAGTTCTCGACGACTCGACCGACGAAACCTCGGCGATCGTGGAGGAGGAGGTCGCCGCCCTGGTGGCCGCCGGGGTCGACGCCAAGGTCGTCCGCCGCACGAACCGGGACGGCTTCAAGGCGGGGGCCCTCGACCACGGGCTGAGCCTGGCGCGCCACGACTACTTGTGCGTTTTCGACGCCGACTTCCTGCCCGAGCCCGACTTCCTCGAGCGCATGCTGCCGTACTTCGCCGACCCCGGCATCGGCATGGCTCAGGCGCGGTGGGGCCACGAGAACCGCGACGAGTCGGCGTTGACCCGTGCCCAGGCGACCCTGCTCGACGGCCACTTCGTCATCGAGCACAAGGTGCGCTACGACGACCACCTGTTCTTCAACTTCAATGGCACGGCCGGAGTCTGGCGGCGCCAGACGATCGAGGAGGCCGGTGGTTGGCAGCACGACACGTTGACCGAAGACCTCGATCTCTCGTACCGCGCGCAGCTCGCCGGGTGGCGCTTCCACTACGCGTCCGAGGTCGTGGCTCCCGCCGAGCTCCCGCCCGGCATCGCGGCCTTCAAGTCCCAGCAGCACCGCTGGGCGAAGGGCAGCATGCAGGTCGTGCGCAAGCTCGGCCCGCGCATCCTCGGCTCGGGCGAACCGTGGCGCGTGCGCCGCGAAGCCCTCGCACACCTGACGGCCTACGTCGGCGCGCCGTGCGTCTTGATGATGAGCCTCCTGCTGCCGTTGCTCGTGGATCACGAGCTCGCCGTGCCGCAGTGGCTCCACCTCCTCGCGTTCTTCCTCTGCACGGTCTCCGTGCTGTCGTTCTACGAAGGCAGTCAGCGCGCGATCGGCCGCGGACTCGGCGAGCGCCTGCGCGACACCTTGATGGCCGTCGTGCTCGGGACGGGCATGTGCGTGAGTCAGACGCGCGCCGTGATCGAGGGGTTGCTCCCGAGGACAGGCACGTTCGTGCGCACGCCGAAGCGTGGCGACGACGCGGAAGCGACGCCCTACGTCGCGCTCCTCAAGGGACTGCCGGGGATCGAGCTCGCGCTCGCCGCGTGGTTCGCGTGGGGCATCGCCGCTGCGTTGCGCGGCGGGAAGTGGGGCGTCTTCCCCTTCCTCGTCCTGTTCTTCGTCAGCTTCCTGTGGGTCGGAGGGCTGAGCCTGCGCGACGCCGCGCGCGCTCGCCCGCGCGTCTAGCGCGCCCCACGAGACGACGCTCAGCCGATCAGTCTTCGACCGGGACCGTGTCGTCGCGGCGCCAGGCGAGCGCACCCTCGAGTGCGACCCAAACGGTCAGGAGCCCGATCAGTCCACCGACAGCGGAGACGAGCCACTTGCCCTCGCCGAGGTCGCGGCTGACCTGGACGACCATCGCCGTCAACGTGATGACCATCACGATCACAGCGGGGATCGAGTACGCCCTGGAGCGACGGCCGAGCTTGCGCAGGTAGAGCGCGGTGATCAGCAGCGTGAAGGCCGCGAGCACCTGGTTCGTCGCGCCGAAGACGGGCCAGAGACTCTTCGCGCCCTGGTCGTAGTCGGCGTAGATCAGGACCAGCACCGAGCCGGCTGCGATGGCGCCGCCGATCCAGCGATTGCGCAGCGGCTCGACGTCGTAGATCGAGCCGAGCTCGGCGAGGACCAGGCGCTGGATTCGCAGCGCCGTGTCGAGGCTCGTCGCGGCGAACGAGATGACGAGCACGGCGACGACCGTCATGCCGATCTCGATCGGAATGCCGACGGCCGCGAGGAAGCTCGCGGCTCCGTTGACGAAGGCCATCAAGGCCTGGCCGACCTGGGGCAGCGGAAGCTGACCGTCCTGGGCCGAGGCGGCGATCGTGGTGTTCAGGTACTCCCACGCGTGGCCGTGCTCGGCGCCCTGCCACAGCCCGCACGCCACGGCCATCGTCGCGAGGATCGCGAGGCCGGCCTCCATCAGCATCGCGCCGTAGCCGATCGGCCGCGCGTCCGTCGCGCAGGAGAGCTGCTTGCTCGTCGTCCCCGAGGAGACGAGACCGTGGAAGCCGGAGATCGCGCCGCACGCGATCGTGACGAACAGCAAGGGGAACAGGTTCGGGAGCGCGTCGAGCTCGCCGACGGCCGGCGCGGAGAACTCGGGGCGCGCGATGAAGAAGCCGACGTAGAGCGCGCCGAGGCCGACGATCAGCTGGTGGCTGTTGATCAGGTCGCGCGGCTGCAGCAGCAACCAGACCGGCAGGCTGCTCGCGACGTAGGCGTACAGCATCAGGGCGACGAGCCAGAAGTCCTTCGAGCGCAGCAGCGTGCCTTCCGCGGGCACCCACAGCACGCCGCTCGCCGTCCCGAAGATCGTCAGGTAGAGGCCGATGAGCGCGACGATCGACGGGATCATCAACGAGCGCTTCAAGCGGTAGCCCCACCAGCCGATACCGACGGCGACGAGAATCTCCAGGTTCACGGGGAGGATGCTCGCCGGGAAGCCCGCGAACAGCCCCGCGATTGCGAACGCGAAGACGGCGCCGACGAGCCAGATCAGAAAGAAGATGATCAGCAGGAAGAGCACACGCGCGCGCGGACTGATGTACGTCGACGCGAGGCTGCCGATCGTCAGTCCCTTGTGGCGGATCGAGAGCACGAGCGCGCCGAAGTCGTGCGCCGCGCCCATGAAGATCACGCCGCCGACGACCCACAGCAGCGCGGGCACCCAGCCCCACACGATCGCCATCGCGGGGCCGAGGATCGGCGCGGCGCCTGCGATCGACGCGAAGTGGTGGCCCCAGAGGACCTCGGCCTTCGTCGGTACGTAGTCGACGCCGTCCTCGAACTCGACGGCGGGCACCCGCTCGTCCGCCTCGAGCTGGAAGATCCGCTGCGCGAGGTACGCCGAGTAGTAGCGGTACCCCAGCGCGAGCGCGACCAGGCAGGCCCCGGCGACGAGGATGGCGGTCATGGACCGCGGCTCAGCGAGGGCTGGCCGCTGTCAGGTGATCGAAGAGGTCCATCTTCGTGAGGATGCCCTTCACGTCTCCGTTGTCGTCGACCGCGATGCCGACCTCACCGCGCGAGAAGGTCTCGAGCAGCTTCCCGGCGTCCTCGTCCTGGTGGATCGTGTGGACCTTGCGGAACATGACCTCGGCGACGGCCGAGGCGAGCGAGGCGTGGCCTTCGACCATCTTCGAGAGGAGGTCCGACTCGGTGACGATGCCGACGAGGCGACCTTCGTCGATGATGGGCATCTGCGAGATGTTGAACTCCTTCATGCGCATCACCGCGTCGGAGACCGTGTCAGCGCTCGTGCCGCTGATGACCTCTGCGTGCGGACGCTTGAGGAGCAGGTCGCCGACCGTGCCGGACTCCCAGCTGGCCTCGTTGAAGCCGTGCTCTTTCATCCACTGGTCGTTGACGAACTTCGACATGTAGTTGCGGATCGAGTCCGGCAGCAGCGTGACGATGCGCTTGCCCGGGCCGACCTTCTTGGCGACCTCGACGGCGGCCCACATCGCGGAGCCGCAGCTGCCGCCGCAGAGGAGGCCTTCTTGGCGCATCAACCGGCGCGCCATCTGGAACGACTCGCGATCCTCCGACTTGATCCACTCGTCGACGAGGCTGCGATCGAGCACGTCCGGGATGAAGTCGTAGCCGATGCCCTCGACGTTGTAGCTGCCGATCGGTCCCGGTCCGGCGAGGATCGAGCCCACCGGGTCGACACCGATGACCTTCACGTTCGGGTTGTGCTCCTTGATGACCTTCGCGACTCCCGAGATCGTGCCACCGGTGCCGGCAGTCAACACGAGGTAGTCGAGCTCGCCGTCGGTCTGCTCGAGGATCTCCTTGCCGGTGCCCTCGTAGTGCGCGTTCGGGTTCTCGGGGTTGCTGTACTGGTCGAGAATGCGCGCCTCGGGGAGGATGTCGCGCAGCTGCTTGGCGACCTCGATGTGGCTCTCCGGCGCGTCCCACGCCGCCTCGGTGGGCGTGCGGATGATCTCCGCGCCGAGGGCCTCGAGCGTCACCTGCTTCTCGTGGCTCATCTTCTCCGGCATCGTGATGATCATCCGATAGCCGTGTACCGCCGCCGCCATCGCCATACCGATGCCGGTATTGCCGCTCGTCGGCTCGATCAGGGTGTCGCCGGGCTTGATGCAGCCGGACTCCTGCGCCTTCTCGACCATGCGCGCGCCGATCCGGTCCTTGACAGAGCCGCCCGGGTTCATGAACTCGCACTTCGCGAGGATCTCGCAGCCGGTGGAGCGGCCGATGCGGCGCATGCGGACGAGGGGCGTCTGGCCGATGGCCTCGAGGATGGAGTCGTAGATCTTTGCCACGGAGGGTCTCCTGCGGGAGGGGCGTGCGGGTCGAGGAGCGAGTCGAGCTCGCCGAACGGGGATTGTATTGCGGGGAGCCGATGCGCGACCACTAGGTTCTTCGAAGGCTGGCCGCGATGAATCGCCGCAGCGACAGGGATTGAGGCCCTTGACGCTCACTCCCGCGCTCGCGGCGTGACAGAATCTCGGCGTGCCCCAGGAGACCCTCGTCGTCAAGCTGCCGCCGAGTCAGCGCGCCCCGTTGCGGGAGCGCCTGAACCAAGGCGCGTTCGAGTTCCGCAGCGTCCCCCACGCGTTCTTCAGCGTGAAGGGCGAGGGGGTGGTCGCGACGCTCTACAAGTCCGGCAAGCTCGTCGTTCAGGGCGCCGACCCGCAGACCTTCGTGGCGCGCTTCGCCGAAGGGGCCAAGCCGGCTCCGGAGCGCAAGAAGAGCTCCCCTTCCGCGTCCTCCGCAGCCGCGGGCCCGACGCTCCCGATGAGCCGCACGACCGTCGGTAGCGACGAGACGGGCAAGGGCGACTACTTCGGCCCGCTGGTCGTCTGCGCGGCGCGCGTGACCCTCGAGCAGGTCGAGCTCCTCCGCGGCCTGGGCGTCATGGACAGCAAGCGCATCACGGACCCGGTGGCGCTGAAGATCGCCTCCCAGCTCCGTCCGGAGCTGCCGCACTGCCTGCGCGTTCTGATGCCGGCCGACTACAACCGCGACTGGGGGGCGCTCGGTCTGCACACGCTGCTGTCGCGCGAGCACGCCGAGGCGATCCGCGGTGTCGCGGAGCCGGGCGACCGGGTCGTCATCGACCAGTTCGCCAAGAAGGACGAGATCGGGCCGCAGCTGAGGGACCTGAAGCTCGAGATCGAGCTGCGGACGAAGGCCGAGGCGGAGCTCGCCGTGGCCGCGGCGAGCATCATCGCGCGGGCCGAGTTCCTGATCCAGCTGAAGGAGCTCGGCGATCGTTTCGACGTCGTGCTCCACAAGGGAGCGGGCTCCCCGGTGGACCGCGTCGGCGTCCAGTTCGTCGAAGAGCACGGCGAGGCGCTCCTGTCCGAAGTGGCCAAAGTGCACTTCAAGAACAGCGAGCGCGTCCGCGCCCGCGCGCGACGCACCTGAGCGGGCGGTGCGGCGTGCGGGTCGAGCTGTACTCAGGCGCTGACAACCGCTTCCTGCTGGTCGAAGCGGCGGAGCGGGCGCGCGAGGACTGGGCCGCCGTTGCACGCGCCTGGTGCGCAACGCCACACTTCGATGGCGAGCGCCCGGATGGGCTCCTGCTCCTGGACACCCACGGCGCTGCGCCGCGCATGGTCATCTACAACGCCGACGGCACGCGCCCCGAGGCCTGCGGCAACGGCCTGCGCTGCGTCGCCTGGCACTTCTTGCGTCGGGATGCGGTCCCGCAGGTCATCGTCGACACGGACGCGGGCGCCCGCCTCGTTCGGCTCGTGGAGTCGGTCGGGGACGAGGCGCGGCTCTTCGCGTCGATGGGGGCCGCTGAGATCAACGTGCTGCCAAGCGAGTTCTCGACCGATCGGGATGCGTCGTCCGCGCACGCGGTGGACATCGGCAACCCGCACTGTGTGCTGCGCGTCGACGACGAGCGCCGCGCGGACGTCGATGGGCTGGGCGCCGCCCTGCAGAGCTCCCCCGAGTTCCCGAACGGCGTGAACGTCGGCTTCCTCGCGAGTCGCGAGGGCGCGTGGCATCTGCGGGTGTTCGAGCGCGGCGTCGGTGAGACGGCCGCCTGCGGCACCGGCGCGTGCGCAGCGGCGGCGACCCTCGCCTTCGAGCCGGGAGAGACGACGATCCACATGCGCGGCGGACCGCTCGTCGTGCGTCGGCGCGCGGACGGCGAGGTGGAGCTGTTCGGCCCCGCGCGACGCTGCGGTGCCCTCGAGCTCGAGGCGCCGGGCGCCTGATGGGCTACCTGGGTTCGATCCTCTTCGCGCTGGCGAGCCTGGGCCTCGTCGAAGGGCTGGAGCTCGATCCGGTGCCCCGCCCGTTGGCGGTGCTCGTGTTGTTGCCGCTGCCGCACCTCGTGGGCCTCCTCGAACGGCGCGCGGCCCTCGCGGGACGCTTCGGCTGGGCGGCGCGTGCCGCGCGCCTCGGCCGCGCCGTGCCGGTGCTCGGACAAGTCCTCGCGGTCGGTCTGTTCGGCTGGCAGGCGAGCCTCGAGATCGTCTTCGACGCGGAGCTGTCCCTCTTCCAGTGGCCGCACCCCGCCCTCCTGCTCGCGCTGGCTCCGTTCGTCGTGCTCACGCTGCTGACCATCGACGCGGAGGCGCGGGCGAGCGCCGCCGGACACGGACCGCGCCCAGGGCTGCGCAGTTTCCAGGCGCGCATGTTCCTCACGGGTCTCGGGCCGATCTGCGCCTACGTCCTGGTGGCGGCCCTGCTCGGCGCGTCGGAGCTCCTGCGCATCGGCGTGGAGGAGGTTGCGCTGTGGAGCTTGGCGTTCACCGGGGCTCTCCTGCTCACGTTCGTGGTCGCTCTGCCACGCTTCCTGCGTGCGACCTGGGACACGAGTCCGCTCACGGACGGTCCGCAGCGGGAGCTCCTCGACCGCGTCGCCAGCCTCGCGAACTTCCGCTGCCGCGAGCTGCTCGTGTGGAACACGGGTGGGCTGATGGCGAACGCCGCCATCGTCGGCCTGTTCCCCGCCGGCCGCCGTGTGTTCTTCACCGACGCGCTGCTGCGTCAGCTCGGCCCGCGACAGCTCGCGGCGGTCTACGCGCACGAGATCGGTCACGCGAAGCGCTACCACGTCCTGCTCTTCCTGCTCTGGGCCCTGGCGTTCTTCGCCGTGCTGGACGCTGGGCTGACCTGGGTCGAACCGCAGGACGGGACGCTCGCCCTCGCGCTGGCGGTTGCGGGGCTCTCGCTGTGGCTGCTGGCGTTCGGGTGGCTCTCGCGCCGCGTCGAGCTCGAAGCGGACCTGTTCTGCCTCGAGCTGCTGCGCGACGGGATCGGCATCACGAGCGCCTTGCAGTCCGTCGCTCCCTCGGCCCACAACCGCAACTCCTGGAGGCACTTCAGCACGAGCCGACGGATCGCCTTCCTGAACCGCGCGGCGCTGGAGCCCGAGGTCGGGCGCCGGCTGACCCGGCGATTGCGGGGCGCGGCAGCGCTCGGCCTGGTCCTGTTCCTGGTGACCGCCGGATGGCGTCTCGCCGGATTCACGGAGGACTATGCGGGCGAACGCACCCTCGTCGACCTGCGGCTGGGGCGCTACGCCACCGCCGAGACGCGCCTCGAGGGCCTGGGGGCCGACGCGGACCGCATTCCGGAGGTGACCCGGCGCCTGACCGCGTTCGCGACCGCCGCGGGGCTGGCGGACTTCGAGGAGCGGGAGGACGCCTCCGGGGTGGCCGCCGGGTACGCCGTCGAGGCCTTCGAGTCGGATCGAGTCGACGCTGCGGCGGCCTGGCTGGGCCTCGCGGGGCTGGCCGGTGACCCTATTGCGGGCGAGGCGGCGGACTGGCTCTTCGAGCACCTCGACGGGCTCCCCGTACCCGACCCGGAGGAACTCGAGCTCGGGCCCTGGGAGCCCTGGCTCGCGGGGCTCGGTACCCCGCCCTAGGGGCCGCGCCGCGGGGTCCGGGCGTCAGCTGCCCCCTAATAGAAATGTAGGGCCTTCGTTGTGTGGGGCCCGCGGGCCGGGGATAATCCCCGTTCCCCCGCCGTTTCGGTGCCCCCCAGGGCCCGGGCGGGAGCCCGTCCCGCCCCCCCGACGCCCGTCGATGCCCGCTCACCGCATCTCCTTCTCGTGGTCGCCCAAGGCTCAGGGCGGGCGCTCCGACGCCACCGCCGGCCTCGCGGAGAGACTGCGGCCGTGTGCGCTCGACCGCGCGGCCAGCGCCCGTGAGGTGGCGCTCGAGGCGGCCCAGGAGCTGACGACCTGGATCGGACAGCAACCGCGGGAGTGGGGCTCCCGCGACGCGGATCGCCTCGCCTGCGGCGCCGAGCTGGAGACGGGCTGGTCGGAGTGGCTGCGCCACCAGGGATGGCGTGGAGCCGGCGCGCTGCTGATCGATGCGCTGCGCATCGCCTTCGCCACCGACGAGGCGGGCCAAGGCCATGGACCGCGCGAGGCGCTGCTCGCCGAGCTCGGCGCGTGGACGGGTGAAGAGACCTCCGCAGCGCGAGCGTCCGACGACCGCCCGACCGTCGTCGGCCGCCGCACCACCGACCCCGAGGCGCTCGTGCCCCACGCCTTGCGCGAACTCGAGCGACGCGACCACGTGCTCGTCTACGGCGGCTCCGAGACCGTCCTCGCCGCGCTCTGCGGCGCGCAGCAAGCCGGGCTCTACCCGCAGGTCACGGTCGCGGCGGGAGCCCCCGATCACAGCGGCAAGCGCATGGCGCGCCACCTCGCGAATCACGGACTCGCCGTTCGCCTCGTGTGGGACGCCGCCGCGCTCGGCGCTGTCGCCGAGGCCGACCGCATCTGGATCGGCACCGAGGCGGTCGGCTCCGGTGAGTTCCTCGCGTTGGTCGGTTCGCGCTTGCTCGCCGACGAGGCCGCGCGCCTGGAGGTCCCCATGAGCGTCCTCTGCACCGACGAGGTCTGCGTGCCGGGCGGCGAGCTGCGCCTGCCCGCCTGGGCCGACGACGAAGGCTGGGGCCTCTGGAGCCAAGGGCCCGAAGGCGTCGAGCTCGACAGCCAACCGTACGAACGCGTCCCCGGCGGGGCCGTGAACACCTGGATCACCTGCGAGGGGCACGAAAGCCTCGCGCAGTTGTGCACGCGAAGCCTGCGACTGGAGCCTGCACCCCCGTGCGGCCCGGCACACGTGACCGCGTGAACCCGCGGGCCGCTGAGCGCGGCTCGACGAGAACCGAGACGAGACCTTCATGACGGATCAGGACGAGAAAACGGCCCCGGTGCCGGAGGGCAACATCACGACGCGTTCCATCGTGTCGGAGATGAAGGAGTCGTACCTCACGTACGCGCTCAGCGTGATCAAGTCGCGCGCCCTCCCCGACGTGCGAGACGGGCTGAAGCCTTCACAGCGACGAATCCTCGTCGCGATGAACGACCTGAACCTCGGGCCGCGCGCGAAGTACCGCAAGTGCGCCAAGGTGGCGGGCGACACCTCGGGTAACTACCACCCGCACGGTGAGGCGGTCGTCTACCCGACGATGGTCCGCATGGCGCAGGACTTCTCGCTGCGCTATCCGCTGGTCGACGGTCAGGGCAACTTCGGTTCGATCGACGGCGATCCGCCGGCGGCCATGCGATACACCGAGGCGCGCATGGCGGGGACGGCGACGGAGATGCTCGTCGACCTCGACAAGGACACCGTCAATTACGAGTGGAACTACGACGAGACGCGCCAGCAGCCGACCGTGCTGCCGAGTCGCTTCCCGAACCTGCTCTGCAACGGCTCCGACGGCATCGCCGTCGGCATGGCCTGCTCGCTCCCGCCGCACAACCTGCGCGAGGTATGTCAGGCCATGCGGGCGGTACTCACCGACCCGGAGGTGACCCTCGCCGAGCTGTGCTCGATCGTGACGGGCCCGGACTTCCCGACGGGCGGCATCGTGATGGGGCGCCGCGGAATCGCGCAGGCGTACACGACCGGTCGTGGCTACGTGCGCCTGCGGGCGAAGTACCACGTCGAGGAGAAGGGGACGAGAGAGAGCCTGGTCATCACCGAGATCCCGTACCAGGTCAAGAAGACCACGATCATCGACAAGATGGTCGAGGTGGTTCGTGACGGGCGGATCACGGGGATCTCCGACGTGCGCGACGAGTCCGACCGGCAGGGCATGCGCCTCGTCGTCGAGCTCAAGCGGAACGAGGACTCGCAGGTCATCATCAACCAGCTGTTCAAGTTCACGTCGCTGCAGACGACCTACTCGATCATCAACCTGGCGATCGACAAGGACCAGCCGCGCACGTTCACCCTGCGCGGGTTGCTCGACGCCTACATCGAGCACCGAAAAGAGGTCATCCGGCGCCGGACGCGCTACTTGCTGCGCAAGGCCGAGGATCGCCTGCACATCGTCGATGGTCTGCGAATCGCCGTCGACAACATCGACGAGGTGATCGCGATCATTCGCGCCAGCGCGAACCGCGATCAGGCCAAGGGCCGACTGTCCGAGCGCTTCGAGCTGTCGGACCGCCAGAGCCAGGCGATCGTCGACATGCGCCTCGGCAGCCTGACCGGGCTGGAGCAGGAGAAGCTCGAGGCCGAGTACAACGAGCTCGTCGCCGAGATCACGGACCTCAAGGACATCCTCGCTCGCGAGGAGCGCGTGGTCGAGATGATCCGTACCGACCTCGAGGAGCTCGAGCAGAAGTACGGCGACGATCGTCGCACCGAGATCTCCGACGAGGAGATCGACGGCGGCTTCGACATCGAAGAGCTGATCACCGAGGACCTGATGGTCGTGACCTTCTCGCGAGACGGCTACGTCAAGCGGACGGCGTCCGACACCTACCGCTCGCAAGGGCGCGGCGGTCGCGGCATCCGCGGCTCCGACTCGAAGGAAGGCGACGTTCTGAAGTCGCTCTTCGTGGCGGGCACGCACGACACGCTGCTGTGCTTCTCGAACCTCGGCAAGGTGTACTGGCTCAAGGTCTACAACCTGCCCGAAGCCGGTCGAACGTCGAAGGGTCGAGCGATCTCGAACCTCCTCACTCTGCAGGAGAACGAGCAGATCACGAACGTCCAGCGCGTCGTCGAGTTCGACGACCAGAGCTTCGTGTTCTTCGCGACCCGCAAAGGCGTCGTCAAGAAGACCAAGCTCGAGGCCTACTCCCGGCCGAAGAAGGGCGGCATCTGGGCCATCAAGCTCGAAGAGGGCGACGAAGTCGTCGGCGTCGGGCTGTGCCAGCCGGGCGACACGGTGTTGCTGTGCACGGCGCACGGCCGCGCCATCCGCTTCGACGAACAGGCCGCGCGGGCCATGGGCCGAACGGCTCGCGGCGTCCGCGGCATCCGCCTGCTCTCGGACGACAAGGTCATCGGCAGCGTCGTCGCGTCACAGGACTGGACGATCCTCTCGGCGACCGAGCGGGGCTACGGCAAGCGCACCAGCCTCAGCGACTACCCGATCAAGGGGCGTGGGGGCCAAGGCGTGATCAACATCCGCTGCAACGACCGGAACGGCACCGTGGTCGGCGTCGCGACCTGCACGGATGGCGACGACATCATGTTCATCACCGAGTCGGGGATGATCGTCCGCACCGAGGCGAGTGAGATCAGCACGATGGGGCGAAACACCCAGGGCGTGCGTCTCATCAACCTGAAGGACGACGACCAGCTGGTCGCGATCGAGGCGGTGTCCGAAGAGGACATCGAGAAGTACGCGGCGGAAGCCGGTGAGGGCGGCGAAGGCGGCGAGGGCGGACCCCCGCCGCTGCCGGTCACCGGCGCGAGCGCGGCTCCGGCCGCCGATGCGGACGAAGCCGATGCGGACGACGACGACGCCGACGACGGCTCGGAAGAGGAGTAGACCGATGAGTCTGATGGACAGGATTCAAACGGACCTCAAGCAGGCCATGCGCGACAAGAACGAGGTCGCGCGTGAGACCCTTCGCATGGTCCTCGCGGACATCAAGAACCGTCACATCGAGGTCCAGCGCGACCTCGAGGAGAAGGACTTCCTCGAGGTGCTGGGCCGGGCGGTGAAGACGCGCCGTGACTCGGCGACTCAGTACGAGGACGCAGGCCGTCCCGAGCTTGCAGCGAAGGAGAACACCGAGATCGCCGTGATCGAGGGCTACTTGCCCGCTCAGCTCTCCGGCGACGAAGCGCGAGCGGCGGTGCAGGCCGCCATCACCGAGAGCGGCGCGAGCTCGATGAAAGACATGGGCGCGGTGATGAAGGTGCTCATGGCCAAGTACAAGGGCCAGATCGACGGCAAGGCCGCCCAGGGGCTCCTCAAGGAGCTGCTCGGCTCCTGAGCCGAAGGGGCCCACGACGTGTCGACGCGGTGCCGCTTGTCGAGTGCCGAAGGGTCGACACGTCGCCCTCCGTCTAGCGCCGTCGAGTCGAGGCCGCAGTGAGTCGGATCGAAGACGGCGCACGGACGCCCGAGGAGTCGGAGCCGCGGATGCCGTCCGCCAACGGTGAGGCCGTCGTGCGCCGCCAAGGCGGCGTCGGAAGGCGCACCGTCTGGATCTCGATCCTGACGCTCGCCTCGCGCCTGCTCGGCATGGTGCGCGAGGTCGTGTCCGCCTGGTTGTTCGGAGACAGCTCGGCCGTCTACGACGCCTTCCTGTTCGCCTGGCGCATCCCGAACCTGTTCCGCCGCTTCCTCGGCGAGGGTGCGCTCGCGACGTCGCTGCAGTCCTCGCTGACCGAGGCCGACGCGGAGGGCGGAGACGAGGCCGGGGCCGCGCTGTTCGGCGCGACGGTCTCCTTGCTGGCAAGGCTGCTCACGGTGCTGTGCGTCGTTGTGATGCTGGCGGTGTGGTTCGCGCCCGACACGTTCCCGGGGACGGACTTCCTGTGGCTCGGTCCGGACCCGAACGCCGTGCGCGAATTGACGGTGCGGGTCATGCCGTTCGTGATCTTCGTCTGTCTGACGGCGGCCGCCGGCGGAGCCCTGAACGTGCGGGGCCACTACTCGCTGCCGGCGCTCGGACCGGTGGTCCTGAACCTCGCCTGGATCGCGACGCTCGTGGGGCTGTACGCGTCCGTGGGCTTCGAGCCGCCGACCGAGGCCGAGCACCTGTCGCTGGCTCGCTGGCTGGCCTGGGGTGTTCTCGTCGCCGGGCTGCTGCAGCTGCTCGTTCTGCTGCCCGCGCTGAAGCGCCACGCGCTGCTCGCCGGACGCAGCGTCCGCGCCGTGGCGACGCCGGAGGCGCGGGCGGCGGCGCGCAGCGTGCTCCGGCGCAGCGCCCCGCTGGCGCTCGGGGCGGCGGTGTACCAGGTCAACGTGATGCTCGACGGCGTGATGGCGCAGAGCCTGCTGCCGACCGGTGGACAGACCGTGCACTACCTCGCGAATCGTGTGCAGCAGTTCCCCCTCGCGCTCGTCGCAATCGCGGCGACGACGGCGGTGTTCCCGGCGCTCGCCGCGCTGGGTCAACAGCGCCGCTTCGAGGACCTGCGATCACTGCATGACGAGACGCAGCGCAACGTGTTGTTCGTGGCGCTGCCGGCCGCCTTCGGGCTCGCGGCTCTGGCCCTACCCATCACGTCCGCCCTGTTCGAGGGCGGGAGCTTCGGCCCGGAGGGCGTCGCGCGCTCGGCCGCGGCGTTGCGCGTCCTGGCCTTCGCAATCCTCCCCGCCGGTGCGGTCGGCCTCGTGGCGCGGACGTACTACGCCGTCGGCGACTTCAAGACGCCCGTGCGCGTGTCCTGCTGGATGCTCGCGGTGAACGCGGTGCTCAACGTCGTCCTCATCCGCGGGGCCAACATGGACGCGGACGGTCTCGCGCTCGCCACGACGGTGACGAGCTTCGGGAACCTGTTCATCCTGGTGCCGGGCCTTCGACGTCGCCTTGGCCTGCCGCCGGGCTCGGCGGGGTTCTTCGGGTCGCTCCTTCGCATGGCCGTGGCTGGTCTCGCCTGCGGCGCGGCGGCGGCCGGGACGATGACTGCGCTCACCGAGCGCGCCGGGAGCTGGGTTGCGCTGCTGGCCGCGATGTT
>Ga0316204_10002969_pt1 | contig 35942 bp, 32 predicted proteins | sample 6monrhotite_MG_2_FD_205661 | JGI IMG/M metagenome (GOLD analysis project Ga0316204, IMG submission 205661) | Microbial mat bacterial communities from mineral coupon in-situ incubated in ocean water Damariscotta River, Maine, United States -... | ecosystem: Environmental > Aquatic > Marine >... | reverse complement strand
GGAATCTTCAACGTTTCTTATCAAAACAGTAATTTCAATATGATGATTGATTTGTTAGAAACCCAAGGCTTGGTTCAGGTCTTATCTAGCCCACGAATTTCTACCTTGAATAATCAAAAGGCAGTTATCAAAGTTGGCACAGATGAATTTTTTGTAACCGATATCTCATCAACCACAGTGGCTAATGCAGGAGCTTCTACGACCTCGCCTGACGTGACTTTAACGCCATTCTTTTCGGGTATCGCTTTGGATGTGACGCCTCAGATAGATGCAAATGGTACGGTGGTACTACACATTCATCCTTCAATCAGTGAAGTTGAAGACCAGGAAAAATTGCTAACACTGGGTGATGAGCGTGTCACCATTCCTTTGGCAAGAAGTACGATTCGAGAATCCGATAGTATCATTCGTGCCCAAAGTGGCCAGGTGGTAGTTATTGGTGGTTTGATGCAAACCCAGACAACGGACGAAGACTCAGGATTACCCTTGCTTAAAGATGTAGCTGGTATTGGACATTTGTTTAAGCAGCGCAATATGAAAAATAGAAAAACAGAACTCGTTATTTTGATTCGACCAATATTTGCTGAAGAGGATACCTGGAGTACCTATTTAGAAGGCGTGCAAAACAGAGTCAAAAACATGAGGTCAGGAGGCCAGTAGCCCCATGTACCTTTATCACTTTGGGCTGCGTGAGCTGCCATTTAACCTAACCCCTGACACAGAGTTCTTTTGTGAACTGCCTGTGTATCAAGAGGCGATGAGCGTATTACGTTTAGCGATCGAGACTGGTGAAGGTTTTGTAAAAGTGATTGGTGAGGTGGGTACCGGTAAGACCATGCTCTGTCGGATGTTACTCAACTATCTTGAAAAGCGTGCGCAATGTGCTTATTTACCCAACCCATATTTAAGTCCCAATGAGCTTCGTTTTGCGTTGGCATCAGAATTAAAAATTCGCGTTTCAAAGAATATCGATCAATACCAATTGACGCAAAAAATACAAAATAAAATCATCAAGTTTCATGAGCAAGGTAAGCCAGTTATCGTCATAGTTGACGAAGCTCAGGCGCTACCGAGAGAGACACTTGAGGCGCTGCGATTATTTACCAATTTAGAAACCGAGAAGAAAAAACTTTTACAGGTTGTTTTACTGGGTCAACCAGAACTAGACAGTCGGCTAGCAGAACCTGAGTTAAGACAGTTAAGGCAAAGAATAGGGTTTAGTTATCAACTAAAGACTTTGGACCATGAATCCTTAAGAGTCTATATCAATCATCGCTTACGTGCTGCAGGCTTAGCCATGGAACGCTTCCCCTCTGGCGAGGTTTTTGATGCTGCGGCCATTAAAAAATTATGTAAGGCGAGTCGTGGCGTGCCAAGACTTGCCAATATCATAGCCCATAAAGCTATGATGCTAGCCTATGGCAAAGGGGAACATCAAATAGGCGTAGGGCTTATCAGAGCGGCGGCTAAAGATACCGATGATGTACATTTTAACTACTGGTTAATTGGCTTGGCCTTTGCTATCGGTATGGCAGGTGGCTTCTCTGCATTGTTATGGTCGGGGTGGCTTGTATGAGCGTCATCAATCAAATGTTAAAGGATCTTGACCAGCGGCAACAACAACCTAATTCTGAGTTGCCCAGAGCGACTATGGCGGCGAAAAAATCGCCCTCTAATCTACTTTGGTTTGGTTTGTTTGCAATATTAATTATTGTTGTAGCAAGTCTGTATTTTTGGCCAAAGCAAATGTCACCATCAATTATTGAAAATCAACCATTAAGTGCTCAGACAGAACAGGCCGTTACCCCATTGGTTGATAAACAGGCGGTTGCCAAGATAAACGCTGAACTGCCTGAGTTAAGTGTTGAAGATTCAATAACAGTCAGTACATCTAGTGCAGAGGCGACAGAAACAGCAGCTAATGACAATTCGCAACAGATATCAAACAAGATTGAACAAAACCAAGCGCCTCAATTAAAGTCGGAGGTTGCGAAACAAATTAGTCAGATGAAGACGACTGTTGAGAAGAGCACACAGTCAGAGATAGAAGAATCTGTAATACCGCAAACTGAGCAACCGAGAGTTGTTAAAGTTTCACCTCAGCAAGTTCAGCGAGATAATGCGCAGAAACAATTTAATGATTTAATAGCAAAGTATGGTAATCCAACGGCACAACAATTAGAGCCGGTCTTAGCCATTGATGAGACCTATCATAAAGCACGCATTCAACAGCTTACCTGGCTCAGCCAGCATTCAGATACAAACTTTGTAACCAAGGCACAACAGGCCATAGCAAATTGGCCTGAGGTATTCCAATATCGACAACTGTTAGCTCGCCACATTGTCATGAAGCAACCAAAAGAAGCTTACCGAGTGCTCACAGAACGACTACCCACTATTGAGCAGTCGCCAGATTATCATGGTTTAATTGCTTATAGCGCAAAACAAATGGGCGACTTACCTTTGGCTAGTAAACAATATCAATTGTTATTGAGATCGTACCCAGAACGTTCTGATTGGTGGCTAGCACTGGCATTGTCAGAAGATCAAATGGGTAATCAGTCTATGGCACTAAGCTCTTTTGAACAAAGTTTGAGGTTTCCAGGTTTAGCAACAAACGTTCGGTCGTATGCCGAGCAAAGAATCAAAGCATTGCAGGGATTTTAGATGGCCGCAAATCAAAAAATTCGTCTTGGTGATCTGCTCGTTTCGCAGGGCATTATTACTGAAGAACAGTTGATGTCCGCACTAGCGGAGCAGAAAAATAGTGGTCATAAATTAGGTCGTACATTGGTCATGATGGGTCTGGTTGAAGAAACTCAATTGCTAAGCCTGCTTGCCGAACAGCTTAAGATCCCGTTTATCAATCTTCAGACCTATGATCTTAGATCTGAGACTGTGCGTTTACTGCCAGAAGTTCAGGCCAGACGAGCACGAGTTATTGTTTTAGAAGACCGCGGCGAGAGTTGCCTTATTGGTATGTCTGATCCTACCGATATTTACGCAGTCGATGATATCCAATCACAGTTAGGCAAGGTTATTGATGTTGCTGTTGTGCGTGAGTCCGAGTTACTAGCCGCCATTGAGACCATCTATCGCCGTACACAAGAAATTCAAGATTTAGCGGGCGCGCTCGATGATGAATTAACCGAAGGTGATTTTACTCTTGATCAGTTAGAAGATGAAACCGACGTTTCAAATGCGCCAGTTGTTCGTTTATTAAGAACACTGTTTGAAGATGCCGTTAAAGCCAAGGCTTCAGATATTCATATTGAACCTGATGAAAAAGTAATGCGTATTCGACAGCGTATTGACGGTGTATTACAAGAGCAGGTGATGAATGAAAAGCGTATCGCATCGGCACTTGTATTACGCTTGAAGTTAATGGCCGGTTTGGATATTTCTGAAAAACGATTGCCCCAGGATGGCCGGTTTAATTTTAAAGAAGGTGATGCATCAATAGATGTTCGTCTTTCAACCATGCCAGTCCAGTATGGTGAGTCGGTTGTGATGCGTTTGCTTGATCAATCTTCGGCAATGATGAGTTTAGAACAACTCGGTATGCCGGAGAGTATATCGCACCAGTTTCGTGAACAAATCCATAGCCCACACGGCATGATTTTGGTAACAGGGCCAACAGGTTCTGGTAAAACAACGACTCTTTATGCCGCACTAAGCGAGTTAAATAGTGCAACTAAGAAAATTATTACCGTAGAAGATCCTGTTGAATATCGATTACCTCGTATTAACCAGGTTCAGGTAAACAGTAAGATTGATCTCAGTTTTGCTAGAGTCCTGCGCGCAGCCTTACGTCAAGATCCCGATGTTGTTCTTGTGGGTGAGATGCGTGATACAGAAACAGTTGAAATTGGCATTAGAGCCTCGTTAACAGGCCACCTGGTATTATCTACGCTACACACCAATGATGCTGTTTCAACAGCGATGCGTCTAGTCGATATGGGTATTGAGCCTTATTTGGCAGCTTCTTCTTTGCGTGCAATTTTAGCCCAACGTCTGATGCGTAAAATTTGTGCACATTGTAAAACAGAACAGGATATGAACCGCCTACAAAAGGATTGGTTATTTGCTTCTCACCTAGAAAAACAGGATGCAGAGCAAAAATATTATACCGGCAACGGCTGTCACCAATGTAATGGTACCGGTTATAGCGGCAGAATAGGTATTTACGAATTGCTAGAGATTGATGAAGCGGCAGGTAAGGCGCTACAGACCAATGATACCGAAGCATTAATGCAGGCCGCATTAGCACAGAAAACTTATAGCTCGTTATCGCAACATGCAATGGAGTTAGCTCGACAGGGTGTTACTTCTTTGGAAGAGGTTTTCCGTGTCACTGAGGCGGTTAGTGCAAGCCATCCTCCGAGAGAAGAGCATCATGACTAGTTTTAGTTATCAAGGTCGTGATAGCCATGGCACTTTGGTCATCGGAGAGCGTGAGGCTGGCTCAAAAGATCAGCTTGTCTCTCTGTTAATTGAAGATGGTATAACTCCAACAAAGATTAATGAGGCCAAGGCTGAAACCAATAAAGATATCGATTTTAAAAACATTCATATTTTTAAACCCAAGGTAAACCTGGATGAGTTGATTATTTTTTGCCGCCAGATGTATTCATTAATGAAAGCTGGCGTACCAATGATTCAGGCCTTACGTGGCCTATCAAATTCTAGCCGTAATGAATTGCTAAAAGAAGCGCTGACAGATGTTATTAATCAACTTGAGGGTGGTTTAACGCTCGCTTCGTCCATGCAAACGCGCAGTGATGTTTTTGATAACCTCTTTATGAGTATGATTCATGTAGGTGAAAATACGGGTCAATTAGATACGGCATTTTTACAACTTGCTGAATACTTAGAAATGGATCGAGAAACACGTAAGCGAATTAAGCAGGCAACGCGATACCCAACCATGGTTTTATCAGCCATTAGCATCGCTATCATTATTATTAATATATATGTGATCCCTGCCTTCGCCAGTTTCTTTGCTAAATTTGGCGCAGAATTACCTTGGCAGACGCGGGTTTTGATGGCGACATCAGAATTTTTTGTCAACTATGGCTGGTTTTTATTAGCCCTGTTAGTGATTGTAGGGTTTATGGCTCATCGTTATGTTAAGACAGATAAAGGTGCATTTAATTGGGATAGATTTAAACTCAAAGTCCCAATCATAGGGCCGGTATTTGAGCGTATATCCCTAGGACGATTCTCTCGAACCTTTGCGATGACTTACCGAACAGGTGTGCCAATATTGCAGGCTTTGAGTGTGGTTTCTAAAGCAACTAATAATGCCTATATGGCTGAATTTGTAAATGCCATGAGATCGCAGATTGAACGCGGTGAAACCTTGACACGAACGGCAGCTCAATCTGGCATGTTTTCACCATTGGTTTTACAGATGTTTGCGGTGGGAGAAGAAACAGGCGCTTTAGATGATTTAATGGATCAGGTGGCTGATTTTTATGATCAAGAAGTTGATTATGACCTGAAGCAACTCAGTGAGGCGATAGAGCCTATTCTGATCGTTGTTATGGGTGTTTTAGTATTAATTGTGGCATTGGGTGTGTTCTTGCCGATGTGGGACCTAGCTTCGGCGATGAAAGGTTAGCCGTGGCAGTATGGCCTAATTCAAAGCTTGAATGGGGTCGGGGCAGCACCCTATTAATCGTGTTGCTGCTGCTGTATTTTTTAGGTAAGCCATTTTATGCCATGATGCAGCAAAGATTTGAGCGTACAGCATTTGAACAGGCGTTAAGACAGTTGAGCACAGCCTGTGATGCCGCAGTACTTGAATCTATGGCTATGGGAACATTGAGTGAATTGGGTAAATGGACCAATCCAATAGATTGTTTAGAAGAGCAATCATTAAGTACTTGGGATTATTCTGGTGTACTTGTAGCAGGACTTCAGCAAGAGGCAGGAAGCTGGGCATTTGATCCGATTGCAGAGGTTTTTACATACCGCTGGCGTGATGCCAGCCAGTTAATAAATTTAGATCCGGAGCAGGATTTAATACAGTTTAAATTAAAGGCAGATTTTGCCGATGAAAATCAAAATGGTGTTAGAGAAGCAAATGAGTCAATAACCGGTTTATATTTGACGCCATTATTTGAATATCGGTGGGTTAAAAACTCACCTGACTGAACCATAGGAGACAATGATGTATAAAAACAATCGTGGTTTCACTTTGATCGAACTGGTCGTAGTGATTGTAATTCTTGGCATATTAGCAATATTTGCTTTACCACGTTTCGGTAATGTGACCGATCAGGCACACGATGCTTCTGTAGAAGGTGTTCGCGGAGCCATGGCATCTGCTGTTGCCCTTGTGCATGCCCAATGGGTAGCGAATGGACAACCAACGGCTGATCCTCAACGAGATAATGTAGTTGGTTTTGGTCGTGGCGATGTTGATGTCAGTGCCAGTGGTTGGCCAACAGGAACTTCTGGTTCTAATAACCCAAGTATGGATAGTACACGTTGTATTGAGCTGTGGTATGGCATACTTCAGGCCAGTGCGCCACTTGTGGAATCAACAGGAAATCCAGATTACCTAGTGTCTGCACCAGGTGGCGATTGTGTCTATACATATAATCGCGATACCAGTGGTAGCAATATTATTTATGACGCGGATACAGGCGAAGTAACAGGCCAGGTGTTCTAAATTGAGAAATAATCGACATATTTTTGAATAAAGGCGAGGTTTAGGTCTTATTCTATTGATTTATCAGTGAATTTTAATAATAAATCTGATATAAATAATCAACAAATTTATACCTGAACATTAATTATAACTATTTTTATTGAAAGGAAAAATAAATGAACAAGCAACAATCAGGTTTCACTCTCATCGAGCTGGTCATGGTAATTGTTATTTTAGGCATTTTATCTGCATTTGCGCTACCTAAGTTTGCCGATTTGTCAGGTGATGCCGAGCGAGCTGCAACCGAAGGTGCTTTAGGTGCAGTTAAATCTGCAGCTGGAATTGCACATGCTGCGTTTTTGGCGGGTGGATCTACTGATCCATCGATTGAAAACGTTACTTACAATTTGGTTGAAGGCTACCCAAGTAGTGAAGATATTGATGTATTGGCTAACTTAGACGGTTTTGGCGTAGTTGATACCTCGGCTACCTTGGTAACAATCTCTTCATCTGGTGGCAATTGCTCCTTTACTTATACTGAAGCACAACCTGGCGCGGCACCTATCTATTCTGCGGTTGTTTGTCCTTAATAGTTTATTTGGTTAATTAACTGGAGCCGTTATTGTGCTTAAGGCCAATACTCACGGCTTCAGTTTAATCGAACTTGTCCTAACTGTAGTTATTCTTGGCATAATTGCCATTGTAAGCCTCCCTAAGTTTTTTAACCAGAACACCTTTGACGAACGTTTTTTTCACGATGATCTGCTTTCTGCAAGTCGTTATGCAGCACGTCTAGCTACGGCATCAGGCTGCTCGGTGCGGTTAAGTGTTGGTGGGACAGGTTTTCAAATGGATCAGGATGGCAACTGTAATTATATCGCCCCAAATTTCAATACCACCGTCAATCGACCCGATGATAATCAAGCCTTTGCTAATACAGCCGTACCGACGGGTCTTACTGTTGTTAGTAGTCACAGCGCAATCGTTTTCAGACCTAATCATCGAGCGGTAACTTCAGCAGGAGCTGCTATCACCACAGCTACTATTCAATTAAATGGTGGCGTAAATCGTACCATTACAATCTATGGGGATTCCGGTTATGCCATTAGTAACTAGGTTGAACCGGCGCTCCCAATTAGGGGTAACCCTGATTGAATTGGTCATCAGTATTGTGGTGCTATCGGTGGTTGTTGTTGGTGTTTTTAGCGCCTTAGGTACCATGGTAGGTCGAAGTGCTGATCCAATGATCCGAGAACAGTCTGTTGCCATTGCTAAATCATATCTGGAAGAGATCCAATTAATGAGTTTTGGGCTTCCGGGTTCCTGTCCAGCGGTCCCAGGGGGTGGTGGACGAATTAATTATAGCAATGTGTGCCACTACAATGGGTTAAATGATGCAGGAGCGATTGATCAAAATGGTAATCCAATTGCGGGCCTTAACCTCTATAGTGTTTCGGTGTCAGTCTCTGCATCAGGAAATTTAGGGGGTATCGCTTCGGCGAATGTAGCAAGAATTGAAGTCACAGTAACTGGGCCAACTACTGAGCCGGTAGTTATGACTGGTTATAGGACTAATTACTAATGGCGTACTTTAATAATAAAAATAATCGGCCAATGGTTAGTTCCCAGAAGGGTTTTAGCTTAATTGAGTTGGTTATTGTTATTGTGGTCTTAGGCATAGTGGTTACCGCCATTGCGCCCATTCTTTCTAAACCTTTTCAAGCCTACGATGATACAACCAAGCGCGTTGCCTTGGTGGATGCAGCTGAATCGGCGTTAAATCAAATGGCCGCGGATGTAAGGGATGCAATTCCGAACACACTGAGAGCAACGGCATCAGCGATTGAATTTATGCCTATTCGTGCCGGTGGACGCTATCGCTACCATGATGATCCATCCAACACTACTGGGTTAACACCTTCTGCTTCAGATTCAAGTTTTGAAACATTAGGTAACTTGGCTTCTATACCTACCGGTGCGCGACTGGTTGTGTACAACACCGGCGCAACTCAGTTTTATACAGCGGCCACCTCTGGAGGCCTTGGAATTATTACACCTTCAAGCACCACGATCAGTGTCACTGATAACGGTGCCGAAGATCAGGTTAGTTTGAGTACGGGATTTCAATTTGATCAATCGGGCAACGGTTCACCGGGCCGGCGATTTTATGTCGCAACCTTACCGGTAAGTTTTGTTTGTGACCTAGCTAATGGACGATTGTTACGTTTTGAAGGTTATACAGTAAACTTAACCCAGCCAACTAATCCGTTGGCAACACCACTTTCTGCTGCCAGTTCTTTTGCTGTGGTAGCACAGCACCTAACAGCCTGTAATTTTGATTACGATCCTGGTTCAAATACAAGAAGCGGTCTATTATCACTGTCTTTAACATTATCATTAGATAACCAGATTATTGAGTTATTACATCAGGTTCATGTGGTGAATACGCCATGAACAGAGGCCATCACTTTAATAAACAACAGGGAATTTCTCTGGTAGCCGTAATTTTTCTTATTACTGTTTTGGCCTTGGCGGTGGTTTTCTTACAAAGGATCAGCAGTGTTAGTGTTGCAACAAATAACCTGAATATTCAGGGGGCACGTGCCTGGCAGGCTGCTGAGGCTGGAGCAGAGTGGGGCATTTATCAGGTATTAAATGGTGGTTGCCCAGCAGCTACCAATAACTTTAATCTCAGTGAAGGCGCCTTAACGGGTTTCAGAGTTCAGGTGACCTGTAACTCAACGACCTTTAATGAACAAGGCGGCACAGTCACACTCTACTTCTTAAATATCTTTGCTCAGTATGGAACCTTTGGTACTTCACCCGACTACACATCACGACGTTTATCACTCACTGTAGAATCCTAAGCTTTGAACTAGTAGGTTTGGCGCTTGATGATCAAGGGTTGTTTGCCTTGGTAAATGCCAAAGGTTACTGTTGCAGAGGCATTTTCTAAACTACCATTTGCATCATAATCATACTGTAACCAGCTGGGCGTAGTTAGTGTTATCAGTAAGGAACCATCATTTCCCGCACCAGGGGCAGTAAATGATATCGGGATAATTCCAGAACTTATGGCTGTCTGACTGGCGCTGGTTTCACCTGCAGATAAATTGCCTGAGTAATTAGACAAACCTAATGTTGTCGTTGGGGTACAACTATCGCTTGAACTGGTAATAAACTGACTGCCGTTATAGTACTGAGCAATGGCCATTATATTCATGACTTGAAGCTCTGAACCAAAGCCATTGTCTACTTGCCAACGACCCCAGCGAAGATTGGTCCCTGCAATGGTATTAGATTGAAAATTGTCGGCTATATTGTCGTTATTGGAATCTAGAAACACGCCATCTGTATCGGTGAGACTGGCAGACGAAAGGTCTAAGGTGACATTAGCGTTGAAGGGTGCATCATCACTAACAATGGGTGTTACTGATGTCTTGTTATAGTTGACTAAGTCATTACCAAAACTAAAGGTATTGGAGCCATCATAGTCAGTATGTCCGGCTGTTGTTGTCAACCCCAGAGTTGTTGATAATGTTCCAGAGTATGCAGCCACTTGATTGTTATAGGTTCTGTCAGCAAGCAAAGCAGGATTTAGGTGCCAGAAATCATGGTTAGCTATCCCATCACCTCCGTAATTTCTGGTTGTTGTTCCTGCGCTATTAACAGCCGTTACGGTTAGCTCTGGCTCTAATCCGGGAGCAAACTCAATATCTTGTCCTTGATAGGAGAAGTTGCAAGTCGCATCGGTAAGCATGGGGTTGTTGTCTGTGACCAGTAATCTATCCGGCGTAAAACGTCCTAGGGTGTTGCTAGTGGCCATTGCTAGTGTCTGACCAAGGTAGGTCCCTGGAGTGGCTGTAATGCTGAAGGCGCCAACCTCAGTCACGGTTTGGGTTACTGTTGCAGTGCCATTGCTGGTGATATCTACTGATGTAGTGCCTAGGTTGGTATTTGTACCCGTTATTGGGGCAACTAAGTTTGCAGATAATGCAATATTATTCATTTGAAAATTTGGCGTGACTGTGTCGTCTGCACAGGCAGCTGATATTGAGAGCGGAAATTCACTGGCAGTATTGCCGGGAACTCCAGCCGTTCTGAATTCTGTGCAATTGCCAAAATCAGGGCCAGTACAGCTGGCATTAGCGGCAGCTGTTGAAACGATGAGTTTGGCCGGTGTCGCAACGGTATTCACCGAGGATGAGCTTAAGCCATTAGAACCTGCATCTGAAATGGTCAAGGTAAGTTGCCCTGCGTCCTGATAACTAAAGTCTAAACTGGCAGAGGCATTAGTATCAAAAAAAACGGTTCGATTTTGATTTACTGTTGCAGCTGCCATAGCGGTGTTAGCCAAGGTTGGAATTGTAGAGCCAGAAGAAGGATTGCTGTAATCAAAGGCAAAATTAACCGTCTGGTTGCCGGTATAAGCTGGGGCGCAACTTACGCCATTATCAGAAAGACGAACAGCCTGAATCATTAAAGGCTCTGCCGTGCAAGAGTTATGGTTTGCTAGTGATAAAATATAACCTGCTTCAGAAAAGATTACATTGCAGCTGGTGTTGCTGCAGGTTGTGGCATCAGTAGCTGCAGGAGAAGATGAAGCACCTATAGTTACTGTTTCTGCTATTCGATCAGTCAGAGTAGCTGTCACTCCAGCATTGCTATTGGCCGGAATAGTAATGGGGTTTGAGTTCCAGCTTGCATTGCCACCTGTGACGGAAAGCGTAATATCTACACCTTGATTTGCTACGCTTGAACAGTCTGCATTTGCGCAAGCTCTGACAGTTACAGACTCACTAGTACAAGTAAGTGCAGTACCATCTGTACTGATTTCAACATGGTGCAAGCTAGGTGTTAATGGGCAGGGTGTGACGGTATTGTATAGGTCGAGTATTTCTTGGGCGCTTAACGCATCAGTATAAACTCTTACTTCATCAATTAAACCATGGAAATAGTAAGTATCCGTACCAACGCGCTTGCTGATTGTCAGCGGATCGGTTGTTTGGTTTAAAGTTGTATTGCCAAAGTTTGTTGTCGCAACAGCTACAGCGTCTTGATAGAGGGTTAGAGAGGTACCATCAAAAACAAGAGCAACTTGCACCCAGTCTCCAGCAATTGCCGGTAAGGATGCGGTTATTTCATACCGCCCGCCTGCTGTTTCGGCACGGCCTTTAAATACACCGCCCTCAGAGAATAACCCCATTTGAGCACGGCCAGAACCTCCACCATGTACCGACTTAGCAATTATTTGATCGACACCTGTCCAGCTATCCGGTCGTATATAGGCAACGTAGGTTAGAGCATCTGTACCGTTTAAGGCTGCATTGTGAGGGATTTCTACATAGTCATTAACCCCATCGAATTGGCCGTAACGACAACTGCTACCAATGGTGTTTGCACCGTTGTAAGCAACGCCATTATAGCCACCGATGCTATCTATGACAGCACCCCATGAAGCCTCTTCCATTTCATAACTGGCTACGGCAGTTGGAGGGCCTGTAATTAGGCCATCACACATACCATTAAAGTCAGCGTTATTAACAAAGTCATCATCATAGTTAACATCCACACCTGAACCTAAATCAATATCATCGGCGTGTATGGCCCCATTAATAGTACTGTTTCTATCAATTTCTACTGTGCTCGTAGAATACAAAACACCATCAAACTCAAAATTTCGTTCTGTTTTAAATTCATCATATACGACGATAATTACATAGGTATTGTTTTTGGCAAAATCAACATTCCTTTCTATATTGGCTTTATCTACATAGATACGCACTGTACCGGAACCTTGAACAATAATGTCGGCACTTCTTTTTATAACAAGTTCACTAATCCAATAATCACCTGGAGGCATGTACACCGTGGCTCGCTCTTCAATAATGAGTTTATCAATGGTGTAGGTACTGTCACTGCTTGTAAAAGTTAGAGTGCCATTGCTTGTAACTTTAATTTCCTCGTATTCACCAGCGGCAGCAGATATGTTATTTGAGTCAAGCTTGTTATTTGAGTTTGTGCTTTGGAATGTTGGCAATATTAGTTCAGGGCCACTCTCCTGAGTAGCTTGAGAGAAGACGTCGATGCAATTGGCAGCCTGTATTTGTGAAGCGATGAAAACCAGTGATACAGAGAAAACTACTTTAGTCCATGAGCACTTGCTCAGTTTAGCAAAGGGAGTTGAATATCGGCAAAGTTTACACATAAATTTGATAATAGAGGAATTGCACTGGATTGCAACTAGAGAGCCTTACATTATTGATGTGGTTGGCATTTCTTAGTTGCTGTGCAAACAAAAAAGGCATCTTGTGATGCCTTTTGATAAAAAGTAATGAGTATTACTTTCTGTAGCCTTTTTCGATGTGCTCTTGGCGATTTTTCTCTTCAGCACATAATGTGGCCGTTGGTCTAATCAACAATCGAGGAATACCAATCGGCTCGCCAGTTTCAGCGCAGTAGCCATAGGTAGTGTCTTCTATCATATTTAGAGACTTTTCGATTTTAGGCAGCAATTTACGTTCACGGTCTAAAAGACGTAAACGCATTCGGTTCTCTTCTTGGTGAGTTGCAATATCTAACTCATCAAATTCATGTTCCTGTTCGGAAAGTTCACTCATAATTGCAGTTGTATGAGCGACGATATCTTTACGCATTTCCACAAGCTTCACTTTGAAGAACTCGAGTTGTTCTTCGTTCATGTAGCTTTTCTTGGGCATAGCAAGTAGTTTTTTTTCAGTAATCATCTACTTTTATTCCACCTATTGGTTGGTTCAGGGCGTTGCTCGAGAGCAACTGGGTGTTTTTTGAACGGCATAATCATAGGGATTTTTCCACTGAATGCAAGAATAATCGTATAAAAAGTGCCAATAGTAATTGAAAAGTCATAGTTTTGCCTCCATAGAAGGCATTCTTGAATGAGAAATTTAGTCAATGTGCTACAATTGCGCTCCTTAAATAAAGCCAAAGAAGCTGAATGTAGCCCGTCACAGGATAATGAGATGAACCAAGAACAGATGCCCGATATTGCCTCTAAGGCTAGTCCGCGCAACGCGATGAATTTAGATTGGGTAGGTATGAGCGATATTGAGCTTCCCGTGAACCTGATCCATGATCAGGAGGAAGCGCCGATTCGAATCACCGCCTTAGTTCAGGCCTATGTTGATTTAGTTGACCCTAATGCCAAGGGTATTCATATGTCGCGCCTATATTTGATGCTCAACGAGCATATGGCGGATAAAACCTTTGATCGTGATACACTAAAGGAAGTACTTGAGGCCTTTGCTGAATCACACCATGATCTCAGCAGTAAAGCATTCTTAGAGTTTGAATTTGATTATATTCGCAAAACTCCGTCATTAAAGAGCGATAACTTTGGCTGGAAAGGCTATCCAGTTCGAATTAGTGGCACCCTAATAAAGGGGCGGCTACATCAGCAACTACAGGTGAGAATACCTTATTCGTCTACCTGTCCATGCTCTGCGGCTTTAGCCCGTCAGCTAATTCAAGAACAATTTGAAAGCGATTTTGGTGGCCAGGGCAATGTGTCGGTTGAGACCATTCAAGAGTGGCTGGGTAAAGAAACATCCATTATGGCAACGCCACATTCACAACGAAGTTACGCTCAGATTAAGGTTCGTTTGGAAGGTGATCGTAAAGATTTTCCAATTGATGATTTAATCAATCAGGTCGAAGGCGCTCTAAAAACACCCGTTCAGGCTGCTGTGAAGCGTGAAGATGAGCAGGAGTTTGCACGTTTAAATGGTCAAAATCTGATGTTCTGTGAAGATGCTGCGAGACGAATAAAAAATGCGTTAGACAATGAGCCTGATTACACCGATTATTGGGTTCGTGTTGATCACGTCGAAAGCTTACATCCGCACAATGCAGTAAGCATCGTGACCAAGGGACTTGATGACGGCTATAAACCGATTCCGTAATCGCTTAATTGGCGTACTTTTGTTACCGGTGCTTTGTGCATCAGGCTTGTCAGCGGAAGTACGTTTTTTTAACCTCAAAAAGCCACAACAACCACTAACTAATCCAAGTATTTCCCAGGGTGGTGCTTTAGCGCTGACAGTTCCTGAAGGCAGCAAGGTATGGTGGAATGGTGAATCAGTATTTGTTGATACTCAAGGCATGGCTCTAGTTGCTGTTCATAGAGATGGCGATAGTGCTAACCTAAAAGTTATTTTACCGTCGGGTGAGCAGAGCCTGATGTCATTACCTGTGGATAAAAGAAACTATCGTATTGAGCGAGTCGATGGTTTGCCTCCTGCCAAGGTGACTGCACCAAAAAATCCTGAACTGCAAAAACGCATACGTAAAGAGTCTGCTGAGATACGCCAGGCGCGTAAGCTAATGGATGATCGAGAAGATTATTTAAAAGGTTTTATTTGGCCAGTTAAAGGACGTATATCAGGTCGCTATGGTAGCCAACGAATTCTTAATGGCACACCCAAAACGCCTCACTACGGTGTCGATGTGGCGGTACTTAAAGGTACTAAGGTTGTCGCTCCCGCAGACGGTGTTATTATCTACGCCAATAGCGACATGTATTATTCAGGCGGAACACTGGTGATAGACCATGGACATGGGTTATCCTCTGCCTTCCTGCATTTAAGTGAGCTTCTGGTGCCTGAGGGAACTCGGGTAAAACAGGGTCAGGTCGTAGCTAAAGTGGGAGCGACCGGGAGAGCAACTGGGCCGCATCTTGATTGGCGAATGAACTGGGGTAAGGTTCGCGTTGATCCGCAATTATTGGTTGTGCCTATGAAGCAGGCATTGAGTAAGAAACATTAACTAACATAATAGAACTGGCAATGGATAAAAAATTATTGAATATTCTGGTCTGCCCAGAAGCAAAAGCACCATTAAAATTAAGTAAAGATAAGAAAGAGCTGTGGTGCAAGGCATCGAGTTTGGCCTATCCCATTGTGGATGATATTCCGGTCTTGATTGTAGAAGAAGCAAGGCAACTAACTACTAAAGAAAAGGAGTCGCTTGCATGAAGTCATTGCAGGTAAAGAGTTTAATAATTGGAGCCGTCTTTGGTTTAAGTCTAAATGCAGCTGAAGTTGACAAAGATAAATGGGATGTCAATAATCCGCCCTACCCAACTCGTGCTGTTGAGTTAGATGTAACGACCGGAACCTGGATGAGTGTCGATGTTAGCCCAGATGGCAAAGAAGTTATCTTTGATATGCTCGGTGATATTTATAGTATGCCAATCGGTGGCGGGGAAGCGAAGGCACTAACCTCGACCATCAGTTGGGAAATGCAGCCACGTTTTAGTCCAGATGGAAAATCGATAGCCTACACCTCAGATGCAGGCGGTGGCGACAATATTTGGATTATGGCTGCTGATGGCTCAAATGCTAAACAAGTTTCTAAAGAAAGCTTTCGGCTATTAAATAATCCTGCCTGGTCCCCAGACGGTCGTTTTGTGGTCGCGCGAAAGCATTTCTCATCAACACGTTCTTTAGGAGCGGGCGAAATGTGGCTCTACTCAGTTTCTGGCGGCAAGGGCGTGCGTATGAACGAAGCACCTACCAAGCAAAAGGATTTGGGCGAGCCAATATTTTCTCCAGATGGCCGTTATGTTTATTTCAGTCAGGACACTACACCTGGCCCTACCTTTGAATACTCAAAAGATTCGAACGGTATAATTTATCGCATTAAACGCCTAGATACGAAAAGTGGGAAAATTATTAATTTCGTTCAAGATGCCGGCGGTTCTGTTCGACCGACACCTTCTCCAGACGGTAAGTCGTTAGCCTTTGTTCGTCGCGTAAGAAATCAGACCAGTTTGTTTATCAAAGATTTAACTTCTGGTGATGAGCGAGTGGTTTATTCTGATCTTGAGCGAGACATGCAAGAGACCTGGGCCATTCATGGTGTGTATCCTAATATGGATTGGACTCCAGATTCCAAGGCCATTGTATTTTGGGCAAAGGGTAAAATTCACCGCCTAGATGTAGCCAGTAAGAAAGTTCAAGAAATTCCTTTCCAGGTTAAACACAGTCGACAGGTAGCCGATGCAATACGTTTACAGAACAAAGTGTTTAATGAAAAAGAAACCACCAAAATGTTACGTTGGGTTCAGGTAACCCCGGATCAATCAAAGGTAATTTTTCAGGCCCTTGGGCACATCTATAGTCGTGATCTAAAAACAGGTGACGTGAAGAAACTAACAGAGGGTAATAATTCACAGGCTTTTTATCCTTCGATTTCAAAAGATGGCAAGTTTATTGTTTACATCAGCTGGAATGATCAAAAGTTAGGCACTATTCGTATCATGCCAATCAATGGTGGGAAATCAAGAGCCATTGTTACAGAGCCGGGTCATTATTCAGAGCCTCGCTTCGTTAATAATGATAAGGATGTGATTTATCAAAAAGGTCGGGGTGGACGTTTATTTACACCAAATTGGTCTTTTGATCCGGGCATGTATCGTGTTGCTGCATCGGGCAAATCAAAGGCAGTAAAGTTACCAATGAGTGGTAGCGGAGTTCAGTATTTGGATGGCCGTTATTATGTCATGCAAATAAAAGATTCTGGTCTAAAGAGAAAAGCTAAGCTCGTTGCTATCGATCCAAAAACCACAGAATCACAGGTTGTTGCTCAAACGCATTTTGGTAGTGAGTTCAGCCTTTCACCCAATGGTGAATGGGTTGCCTTTGTTGATGGCTTTGATGTCTTTGTTGCACCATTTAGACCGAGCGGGAAAGTGATCAACCTAAGGGCAAAGGGTGCTGACTTACCAGTTGTTAAAGTATCTTCAGATGTCGGTGAAAACATTCATTGGTCTGGTGATTCAAAGACCTTATATTGGTCTTTGGGTGAGACGCTTTATAGCAAGAAAATTACTGATGCCATGTTGTCTTCTGAAGACAAGGCATCACCTGCCTCAAGTCAAAAAATTGGCTTTGAGTTTAAGGCGGCTAAACCAAATCATAAGCTAGCCTTAACCGGTGCCCGAATTATCACCATGGAAGGCGATGAGGTTATTGAGAGTGGCACCATTCTCGTAAACAACAACATCATTGAGTCGGTCGGAGCCAATGTAACCATTCCTAAAGGTTATAAAAACTTTGATATGAGTGGCAAAACTATTATGCCTGGTATCGTTGATCCTCATTGGCATGGGCGGTTTGCACGTAACGAAATCATCCCACGTGAAAACTGGAGCAACTTTGCCAGTCTAGCTTTTGGCGTAACCACCATCCATGATCCTTCAAACGATACTAGTGAAGTATTTGCAGCCAGTGAAATGGCCAAGGCCGGGTTAACGGTTGCCCCGCGTATTCATTCTACAGGCATGATTCTCTATGGTGCCAAGGCTTCGATATTTGCAGAAGTTAATAATCTTGATGATGCGCGCAAGCATGTAAAACGAATGAAAGCATCCGGTGCTTTTTCAGTTAAAAGTTATAATCAACCAAGACGTGAACAACGACAGCAAATTCTTAAAGCCGCTCGAGAAGAAAATATTCTAGTAATGCCTGAAGGTGGTTCATTGTTTCAACACAATATGAATATGATCATCGACGGCCATACGGGCATCGAACATTCCATTCCTGTGGCTCATGCTTATGATGATGTGAAACAACTATGGTCGCAAACCAAAGTGGCTTACACGCCAACCTTGGTAGTTGCTTATGGTGGAATTCAGGGAGAAAACTATTGGTATCACCATACTGAAGTGTGGAAGCATCCAATCCTAAGTGCATTTGTGCCGCCAAGCTTTTTACAAAGACGTTCTGTTCGTCGAACCATGGCGCCAGAGGAAGACTATAATCATATTACTACAGCAAAGACAGCCAAAGAGTTACATGATTTAGGCGTGGAAGTTCATATTGGTGCTCATGGTCAGCGAGAGGGTCTTGGGGCTCATTGGGAAATTTGGATGTTTGCCCAGGGCGGAATGTCAGCTCATGATGTGTTGCGTGTAGCAACCATTGAAGGTGCAACCTATCTTGGCATGGAAACAGAAATCGGCTCGATCAAAACGGGTAAATTAGCTGACCTCGCTATTTTAGATATTAATCCGTTAGATGATATTTACGCCACGGATAAAGTACATGCTGTGATGATCAATGGCCGTATGTATGATTCAAAAACTATGGAAGAACTCACTGGCAACTGGAAGCCAAAGCCCATGTACTGGAATAAATAAGGCAGTAGAAAAAAATGGACAAGTTGTATGTTAGCGCAAATGAATTGCTCGACGATTCTTATCGTCTCGCGCATAAGGTATATGAAACTGGTTTTGTGCCTGATTATGTGGTGGGTGTTTGGCGTGGCGGAACACCGATCGGAATAGCGGTACAGGAATACCTAGATTATAGGGGTATTGAAACAGATCACTGTGCAATGCGAGCTATTTCATATATCGGCATTGGCCAGCGGAGCGGTACAGTACATGTCCACGGTTTGGAATATTTGCTAGAACGTCTTACACCAGAGAGTAAAGTATTAATCGTCGATGATGTTTTTGAAACAGGCCATACCTTGGCAACGATTATTAACAAACTGTACCTCGCAGTGGGTGGGGAAAAACCACACAATATTCGTCTAGCGACGATTTATTTCAAACCAAAGCGAAATCAAACGGAAGTGACACCAGACTACTTTATTCACGAAAATGATGAGTGGATTGTTTTCCCTCATGAACTTGATGGCTTATCAAAGGAAGAAATCCTTACTAATAAGCCAGATGTATTAAAGGAATTGTTGGCGGAGTAGTCGATATATTCTTTTGGTTGTAATGCTGAGTAATCACAGTCTCTAACTAAATAGCTAATCAGCGGTTATTGATGATTAGCTATTTTAGCTCCTGAAACAATGGTCGCTAAATCTAAATAAGTTAAATGAGGTTATACTCGGAATATATGGTTAAGTGGTTTTTAATTTTTACTTATGGAGAGATATAATTTCTTCAACTTCTATTTTGGTATGAAGAGATGTAATTTAGCCGAGAGTTCTTTTATGTCAACGGGCTTACTTAAGTAATCATTCATACCAACTTCTAAGCATTTTTCTTTATCTCCAATCATAGCATTTGCTGTCATTGCTATAATTGGGATTGTTATATTATCTTTTCCTACCTCGCCTGAGCGAATCCTCTTTGTCGCTTCGTAACCATCTAATATTGGCATCTGACAATCCATTATAACAATATCGTATGATGATGATTGTGATAGAATATCAATAGCTTCCTTGCCATTATTTGCAATAGATATATTTACACCAAGTTTTTTTAATAGTGCTGAAGCTACCATCTGATTAATTTTATTATCTTCTACTAACAAACATTTTTTGCCTAACAAGGGCATATCAGGTTCAGAATTATCTACATCATTAGGGTGGTTTAATGTTTTAAGATAATTATCTGTGATCATTATGTGAGATGATTTTAGCATTTCACTATCTTTGATAATAATAGCTATAGCATCAACAATGTCGGATGGTGTTGCTGGTTTTCTAAAATATGCTTGGAAACCGAGATCAGCAAAAAATTGTTTATCACCAGTTTGATCCATAGAGGTCATTAATATCAAGCTTAAACCATTAAATTGATCATTATTACGAATAATTTCACCAAATTCTGAACCATCCATCTCAGGCATCTGCATATCAACGAATGCGATATCATATAGAGGAGCATCCTCATCATCAATTTTGTTCTGGCACATTTTAATGGCTTGTTTAGCAGATGAGGCGCCTTCAATAACGCCCCCCCAATTTTCTAATTGGCCTCGAAGTACTTCTCTATTTGTTGCATTATCATCAACGATTAAAAAACTAAGGTTAGTAAGATCAACTGTTGGGATATCATAAATTGGTTTATTACTTTTCTTTAGAGGAATAGTAACAGTGAAAACTGTTCCAACATCTATCTCAGAGTAAACAGAAATTGAACCATTCATCAATTCACAGAGTTGTTTTACAATAGCTAGTCCTAATCCTGTTCCACCGTACTTACGTGTTGTAGATGCATCTACTTGACTGAAAGAATCAAATAAGTTGTTAATTTTATCTTCCGGAATACCTATACCTGTATCAATAATTTTACACTCGAATTGGCATGGTGATTCACCTTCATTATTAGCTGCTTCTAAGCTACTAACACTGGCCTCAATTATAATCTCACCAGATACTGTAAACTTTAGAGCATTGCCAATAATGTTAGTTAATATTTGGCGTAATCTGTTTGGGTCTCCAATTACATTTTTATGACTGCAATGTATAATGTTTAGAATCAACTCTAAATCTTTATCATGTGCTTGAAGAGCAAATGTTTCTGCTAGCTCTGATAGAAGTGCTTGTAGATTAAACTCAATATATTCCAGTTCTAGCTTCCCTGCATCAATTTTTGAGAAATCTAAGATATCATTGATCAGAGAAAGTAATGATTTTGCACTGCTCTCAGCAATCTTAGCGCGACGCTGCTGTTCTTCAGACAACTTACTACCTAACAATAAGCCAAGCATGCCTAATACGCCATTCATCGGGGTGCGGATCTCATGGCTCATACTGGCTAAGAAAGAGCTTTTAGCATTAAGTGACTCCTCAGCTGCAATTTTAGCTTCTTTCATAGCTAGTTGGGCTTTTTTTGCTGCGGTAATATCTGTTCTGACTGTAATATAACTGGTAGGTATACCATCAAAATCAAGCAAAGGAACAATTATAGAGTCAACCCAAAACCTTTCTCCCGATTTGTTTTTATTGCATAATTCACCGGTCCATATTTCCCCCGATTGAATGGTTGAATACATATCTTTGTAGAAAGAATCAGTATGATATCCCGAGCTAACTATATTATGATCAGAGCCGATTAATTCACTTTCTGAATAGCCACTAACATCGATAAACTTTTGATTGACATATGTTATTTTGCCATTCAAATTAGTTTTAGCAACAATGGTATGCATATTTAATACTTGATTGAGTTCATCTAGTTGTGACATGTTGTGAGAATGGAGAATTCCAATAGCATTTAGAATTTCAATAATTTCGATGGAATCTTTATCCGAATGCTGAGGAATTAAAACAGATTCATTTTTTTCTATAACGTTAGAGATGATTTTAGTCATGTTGCTAATGGGTTGAGTGACTAAGCGGTTAATGTTTTTAATAATAACAATGGCTATAAGGGACAAGAATAATGTAAATAAAATAATTAATTCGAGTAAAAATAAATCCAGTTCTTCGAGTTCAGTTTCAAAATTGTAGAGAATTGAAAGACCGCCAATAACCTCTCCTTCAAGCATATTCATTTTTATACCATGGCAATCAATGCAGGCTTGATGATTTGCATTATTCTTACCAAGAATTACAGGTATTGAATATCTGTATTCATTATCTGAAATAAAATTCCCCACAGGAATTTTTTGAAGCAAGCTATTGCGATCAGTATCATCGAGGGGAGGTTCAATTTCATCTCGGTGATTTAATTTCTGATACTCAAGGACTTTTGGACCCATGTATAACCAAAACTTCATCTTTTTTTGATTTATTGAGAGTGATTCCATGGTTCCATTCATGGAATCTATCACGGGATTATTATCAATGGTATCTCCTCGAAAGAGCATTGACTGGGTATGTGAAGATTGAAGAATTTCTAGTGCATTAGATGCCTTAAGATGAATATCGATTTCCATTCGATTTTTCTCATAGAAATAGGTAAATATAACTCCAAGAAGTAATGATGCAAGGATTGTTATACCAACAGATACAACAACCTTATAAATTAGTGTTTTCCTAAGATGGTTTATATTCAAATCAAATACGTCAAATTACGAGTATCTGTGTAGTATAGGATAAACCTCCGGATTTGTCATGAGCGACCAATTAGCGAAATAATGATAAATATACCTAAAGAGTTGCTGTGAGAGACTTGTTATCTGCTAGCAAAGTCCATATAAAGTTATATAACGAACTATTAATTCTATTGCGGATAAAGTCTAAGGTACCTAATGAGCCAAGATTTTGATAAACAAATTCCAAGCACCGATTTGAATGATAAAGATGCCTTATTTGCCAGAGCAGGGGAGTATCATGCTCAGGGTGATAAAGATGCTATGGTTATTTGGCTAGAAAAGGCTGTTGCAAAAGGACATATCAAAGCCAAGACCAATCTTGGATTGTGTTATTTCTTCGGTGATAATGTTGAGCAGGATTATGAGCAGGCCTTTGAGTTACTAAAGGCAGCCGCTTCGGCAGATGATCAGACCGCTAAGTATTATTTGGCGCTGTGTTATCTTGATGGTACAGGTGTTGAGCAAGACGAAGATTATGGCATGAGAGTGCTATGGAAATGTGCTTCTGATGGCATGTCCTGGGCACAGTTGAGCCTTGCTGAATGTTATGAGACGGGTCGGGTGGTAAAAGAAGATCTATTCGAAGCGATAAGCTGGTATGCTAGAGCAGCAGAGTCTGATATTCCTGAAGCACAGGAAAAGTTTCGTGCGCTTTATTATGATAATAATTTCGAGGACGCAGAAGGTAATCAACGTTATTTCTGGTTTGAAGAAGAGAATATGGATGCTGATGGAGACCCAATTACTCTTTGAATATAGGCCAGCCTGAAGTTAGACAATATTTACTGCGTCAATGTATAAGCTTATATCAATCTCAGTCTAGATTGACCCACAGAAAAAGAATATAAAATGACTGCTAAACCACATTTTTCTATTGGTGAGATCTGTATTTTACAGCCACCACATCCTTCCGCACGTCATTTGTGGGGTCAAGAAACAACCATTCTACAAATTATATGGTCAGACCATCGGGGTGATGATGCCATGGGTGTTAAAGATCCAGGCTATTGTTACCAGACAGATATTCCTGCGCCGCCACCGACCAATTTACCTGAAGATCAGCATGATGGTTGGATTTGGTGTGAGTACGATTTACGTAAAAAACTCGATCCGGGTGAATCGCTGGAAAATATTCTAGAAGAAATAGAAGATCTGACTGTTAAGATATAATGTCTTAGTACTTAGTACTTAGTACTTAGTCCTGAAGGGCTGACATATGAGCAATAAATATCGATCTAGAGATCATCTAGTTTTAGTTTGGCTACATCTTATGGATTTGTCGGCCTGAAGACCGACCTACAAGGATATTTACTGAAGGGCCAGAACCAAAGCTCAGACCCGAACAGTGTTTGTTTATTCAGCGGACCACTTTCTGATAGAGACTATTTCATCATCGGCAATGCTCAATGATTCTAGGAATTCCTGATGTGCATCTGGTTCCATTTTCTCAAATTGTTTATGCCAATTTTTCATGTCTGTTTCATTCAGTCCCGCAGCCTTCATAATTTCTACCCAGCGTTCTTTAGTAACCATATTTTCCTCCAGTAATTCCGGTGTTTGTAACAGCGCCAAAATGGCATTCTGTTGCGTTTTTAATTGTTGAACTTTGCTCTCAATAGTAGCAAGTTGCTCTTTGAGGATACGTAGTTGATTGGCATTGTGAACATCATCTAACAGCTTAGGTATCATCGCTACGGCAATTCCAAAAGAGCGATAAGTACAAATAGTCGCCAGTCGGTCAATTTCAGTCTGACCAAACCAACGATATCCGTTTTCTGAACGACCTGATGGTTTCAGTAAGCCCTCGCGTTCGTAATACAGGATAGTTGCCCTTGAGAGATTAAACTTTTTAGCCAGTTGCCCAATGCTTAACATGATGTTCTCCAGTCAACGAGGAGGAGTTTAAACTATGATCTAATAGACAGGTAAAGAGGTATTTTAGGTAATAATTAAAGACCTTGCCAGTCGATAAGCAATATCTGTATGTAGGTCAGTCTTTAGGCTGACTTTTTTGCATATTGTCTCCCTAAAGGGCGACCCACATAAGATTATTTTATCCAGCCATTTTGTTTGGCATGAAGGCAAAACCAGATTTCGAGCACACCGATGGTTAATACAACGACTGGCACAATAACCGCTGCAATACCCATAACTTCGATGCTATTACTCATAAAAAATGCGTAGGTATTCTGAACTAGAACCGCTAGTAAAGAAACTAAGAATAGCTGTAGTGCCAGTGATTTTTTAATAAATAATAGAACACTCGCCAAGACACCAGTAAAGACCGCAATGGCGAAGGCAGCAACAGCCCAATCAGGCATGTTCATGATTAAGTCACGTTCAGCAGTAGACATGGTGGCGAGTACTTCTGGGCTAATTGAAACATGGACAAGATATTGCATAACGCCAATAATGTTCCAGGCAATTACCGCAAAAGCTACACCATTGAACCAGGATGGTATGGTTGAATCGTTCATAATGAAGCCTCCTCAAAGCGCATTAAATTATTGCTAGTATATAAAGGCACAGCTTGTTTTTATTATGAAAAAAGCGGGTAATTTGCTTTGCTCGCCATTTCGTACACTAACATCAAATATAAAAATACCACGATAATCAATGTGATAACAATAACTTCATTTTATAGAATTCAGGTACTGTACTGCTAAATCTGGAAAATCAGTAAAGATACCATCCACAGCAAGTTGGCGATAAAAGATGTCTAACAAATCATTAAAGTCTTTGGCATATTCAGGAATTCGTCCCTTATCCTTACGGAAGGTATATGGGTGAATAATAAGGCCTGCTTGTTTTGCTTCGTTGAGCATCATGGATGCATGAACACCTGTAAGAGATGATTGCTCAGTAACTAACATTGGCTTCCAAGGACCAATGCCATCAGCATAGTCAGCAATAGTACTCATCGCTCCAGGCTGAAACACCCAGTCATATGAATATGGGCTTAGCTTGCCATCTTTAAGGGTCATGGTTTCACCCCATTCTGTCTCTGCGATTAATTGAACGAGCGGTAAGTCCATTGACAGGGCGGGGTATAGCTCCATTCGAATACGCTTGGTTTCATTTGGATCAAAACATTGAATATAGGCTTTGTCAGTTTTGTTGCTGTACCCGTAGCTTTTAATTAGCTTAAGTGTAGCGAGACTAATGTCTTTACCTTCCATCCGGTGCAACCAAGGCGCTTTGATTTCAACATAGATACCAATATTTTTACCGGTACTTTTGTTGAGTCCCTGAATCAGTTCAATTTCTTCTGCCAAAGTGTTCACTTGAAAACTTGATTTGAATAAAGGAAAACGTCCAGGGTAAGCGGTGGACTTGATTCCAGACTCGTCAATTTTGAAGCCTTCAGATACTTGCAGTGTTTTTATTTCAGCTAAGGTGAAATCAATCGCTAGCCAACGCTTGCTATTATCTATGGTGCGAAACCGGTTTGGAAATTTATCCATGACATCAGTCACACGATCTAAGAAGGGGTCATGTAAGACGACGATCTGATCATCTTTAGTCATCACGACATCTTGTTCAATATAATCTGCATCCATTGCGTGGGCCATGGCTTTGGCTGCTAGGGTATGTTCTGGGAGGTAGCCACTGGCGCCACGATGGGCAATAACGATTTTGTTTTTAAAATTCATGCTGCTGTTCTCAACCTGTTGATTTGTCGCACAACCAGAAATAAATAATAAAATTATCGTAAGTAGAATAGGTTTAATAGAAGTTGCCACCGTTATAAATCCTGTTGTTTAGGGAGTTGATATTAGGTTATCTGCTGCTAAGTGTAGCATGAGATTAATTAAGGGGTGATAGGTATCAATTGCTAGATTCTGTAGCCCTGATGGGGAGTTAAAGATCTAATGTAGGTCGGCCTTTAGGCCGACGCGATACATGGCACGATCACTAAACTTACATACATATTTAAAGCGTTATTCAGAATTATGAATAGGATGCTTATCTTCATGTCGCATAGTCAAAGCCAATAATAAAATAGCGATCACACAGCCGGCAGTTAATAGTATAAATCCGCCATCCCAACCAAAGTGATCCAAAGTAAATCCAAGGGCAATGTTTGCTACAACGGCACCACCTAAATAACCAAATAATCCAGTTAAACCAGCCGCTGTGCCGGCGGCTTTTTTAGGGACTAGCTCTAAAGCATGCAAGCCAATTAGCATCACCGGACCATAAATTAAAAATCCAATCGCTATCAGCGCTGCAATGTCTACCATCGGGTTCCCCGCAGGATTGAGCCAATAAATGATTAGTGCAACCAAAACTAATACCATATATAGAATGGCAGTCGGTGACCGCCTGCCAGCAAATAAACGATCGCTTATCCAACCGCAGAGTAGGGTGCCTGGAATTCCTGCCCACTCATAGGCGAAGTAGGCCCATGAACTTTTATCAACACTAAACGCCTTAACCTCGCTGAGGTAGGTCGGAGCCCAATCCAGAACACCATAGCGCAACAGATAAACAAAGGCATTGGCAATAGCAATTAGCCAGAGCAGTTTATTATTTAGCACATGCTCCATAAATATTTGTTTGGCATTGAACTCTTTCTCATGACCCTGTTCATAGTCATGGGAAAAGTCTTGACGATAATCATCGATTGCCGGTAGTCCACAGGATTGGGGTGTGTCCCGAAGTGCAAAGAGCACAAAAAAGCTCACTAAGAATGCTACCGCTGCAGGCACATAGAAGGCAGAATGCCAGTCATTAAACCAACCCATACCCAAGATGAATAAAGGCCCAATAAGACCACCGCCAATGTTATGCGCAATATTCCAGACTGAAACGGTTCGACCTCGTTCATTGGCCGAGTACCAATGCACAATGGTACGACCACAGGCCGGCCAGCCCATACCCTGAACCCAACCATTTAAAAACAACAAAACAAAAATGATGCTGATACTGGATGTTGCCCAAGGCACCAAACCAAATAACAACATGATTGCAGCCGAAAGGAATAAGCCCGTAGCAAGAAAGAAGCGAGGGTTTGAGCGATCGGAAACACTGCCCATTAAAAACTTACTCAGACCATATGCAATTGAAACTGCAGAGAGGGCAATACCCAGCTCGCCCTTTGAATAACCATGCTCTTCAATGAGAAAAGGCATAGCTAAGGAGAAATTCTTACGCACTAAGTAGTAGCCAGCATAGCCGATGAAGATGCCAGCAAACACTTGCCAACGAAGTTGTTTATAGGTTGGCGCTATTTTATCTTCGGTTAAAAGGGCTTGATGACTTGCCGGTTTAAAAATTCCAAACATTGATCTCTCTCATATGCATAAGGTGCTCGCTACGGTACTATTAACGGTCGAAAAATTTGGAGTACATTATGTTTAAATACCTTTCATTCATCATAGCATTATTTCTTTTTGGATGTTCACAGCAAGAAACGCCGGTTGAGGTTACAGAAAAAAAGACCGCTCAGGCTGAAATGAACAAAGAAATAGTAAATAAAGAAGTTATAGCCAAACAAACAGAGCAAGATTTTCAGTGGGAAGTTGATCGGTTCGAAGATCTAAAAGTACTTCGCTATCAGGTCCCTGGTTTTGAAAGCCTGCCATTAGAACAAAAAAAATTACTGTACTTTTTGTCTCAAGCTGCCTTGGCTGGTAGAGATATAACGTACGATCAAAATTACCGTTTAAATCTAACAATTCGCCGCACACTCGAGGCAGTTGTTGCAAACTATGAGGGTGATAGAAGTTCCGAGCTATATGGTAAATTTATGCTCTACTTAAAGCAGGTCTGGTTTGCCAGTGGTATTCATCATCATTATTCTAGTGACAAGTTTACGCCTGAGTTCAATGCAGCTGATCTACGTCAGATGGTAAACAACAGTCCTAAGGCTATTTTTCCTACTCGTGTTGACGAGACAGTTGAGCAATTGCTAGCAAGAATCGAAGGTCCAATATTTGATCCATCAATTGATGCTAAGAAAATCACTAAGACCAAAGGTGTGGATGTCGTAACAAACTCAGCGGTTAATTTTTATCGAGGGGTAACAGAAAAAGAAGCGCGTGATTTTTATGCGGCCAAATCTGATCCCAGTGATAAGACACCCGTATCAACGGGCCTTAACTCACAACTTGTTAAAAACCAAGACGGCACGATTGAAGAGCGCGTTTGGAAAGTGGGCGGCATGTATGGCGAAGCGATGGAAGAGGCGGCCAGGTGGTTAGATAAGGCTGTTACAGTTGCTGAAAATGCAGAACAAAAGAAAGCCTTAGAGCTTTTGGCTAAATATTTTCGCAGCGGTGACTTGAAGGACTTTGATGACTACAATGTTGCTTGGGTTAAAGATATCGATTCAGATGTTGATGTAATCAATGGTTATATTGAAGTCTATCAAGATCCGCTCGCCTTAAAGGGTTCTTATGAATCGGTGGTTTCTGTCAGAAATCGTGAGGCATCAAAGCTAATTGATACCATTGCACAAAACGCCCAATGGTTTGAAGATAATATGCCAATGGACGATCGTTTTAAGAAGAAAAACGTTAAGGGTATTATTGGTAAATCAATTATTGTGGTAATGGAATCAGGCGACGCATCACCAACAACCCCGATTGGAATAAATCTACCTAATTCACATTGGATAAGAGCAGAGCACGGTTCAAAGTCAGTCAGTCTTGGCAATATCGTTAATGCTTACAATCAAGCCAAGGGCGCTTCATTAGAAGAGTTTGCTTGGGATGAAGCAGAGGTCAAGCGTGTTAAGAAGTATGGTGTTTTATCTGGCGAATTAAAAACAGATATGCACGAAGTAATTGGCCATGCTTCAGGGCAATTACTCCCGGGTGTAGGTACGCCACAGGAAACAATGGGTCAGCATTCTTCTACCTTGGAAGAAGCCCGTGCAGATTTGGTAGGCCTGTATTATTTAGGTGATCCTAAGTTACAAGAAATAGGTGTTTCACCGTCTGATGAAGTTGCTATGGCGGGCTATGATACCTATATCCGTAACGGCATGATGACTCAGCTTAACCGCATTAAATTAGGTAATGATATTGAGCAGGCGCATATGCGTAATCGACAAATTGTTTCTTCTTGGGCTTATGAAAAAGGTTTAAAAGACAATGTTATTGAAAAACGCGTTCGTGACAATAAAACCTACTTTGTGATTAATGATTACAATAAATTACGGGTTATATTTGGCCAGTTATTAGGTGAAATTCAGCGCATTAAATCAGAAGGTGATTCACCAGCTGGTGAAGCCTTGGTCGAAAATTATGGTGTAAAAATTGATCAAGAGCTGCACAAAGAAGTATTGCAACGCTATGCCAGTTTAAATGTTGCTCCATACTCTGGTTTTGTTAATCCTAATATTGTTCCAGTCATGGAAAATGGTGAAATCATTGATGTGGTTGTTCAACATCCGAAAGACTTCGTTGAGCAGATGATGAATTATGCAAACAATCATTCGTTCCTACCGAACGATAACTAAGATTATTTTTATAGATTAACTTTTTAGTTAAAAACAAAAGTCGACTCTGGTTCCAATTCTGTCAATTGGGTCAGAGTCGATGGCTTCAACTCTAGTTTCTGCTTAGCATTGACTCAATTGCGAGTAATGTTCCTGCAACACCTAGCAAGGCTAAAAAAATAGGCATAGAAAATAACGCAATTCCTGCAAAGCCACCGAGCACACCACCTAAAACCTCTATTGCAGACAGATGTTCTTTGGTTGCGGAAAGCACTAAAGATTCCAATTTTTCAGTATCAAGTTGAGCAACTTTTTGGGTGATTAGTTGTTGAATATTGAAGTGTTTTAATAGTCGGCCAAGCCAGTTGTCCATATCATCGCTAAAGCGTTCACTGTGAATGTATTTATCTAATTCAGTGGTGGCGAGATCAACGCCTCGGTTTAAAAATGTTTCAATGGTTTGCCATGCTGAGGGCGTAGCCAGCCAGTTTTTTAACCACTGGATAATAAAGGGTATACCCTCCTCTCTGGCTCTATCTATTAAGTAGCTATTGAGTTGCTCAGTGAGTTGATTGAGTTGTTCCATACCTTGATCAGTTTCGAGGTACTCAGCCAATGATAATGCCATCCGTTCGCTAAAATCATAGACCGCCTGGCGAAATTCCATAGTGCTTATTAGGTAGAAGAGCTGATCCTTGAGACTCTCCTCATCGATATCTGAAGACCATTTAAGAAAGCTCACAAAATTGCGTTTAATCACACCCTGGGAGGCGTTATAGTCTTCAAATTGTTCGTGTAACCAACGCGCAAGATCGGGAATATTTTCAGCAGCGATTTCGGAAAATTTATCAACCACCTGTTCAAGATCAATTTCTCCGGAGTCTATTTGATTTTCTAAATAATTACCCAATTGTCGCGCGACTTTGGCTAGGTCGGTATTCTTGGCAATGAGCTTCGGCAGGTTTTGATCGGCTACTTTAACGAGAAATTGGTGAATTTCATCAGTATGCTGTTCAATTAGGGTGCTTAGCCAAAGACTGAGTTTACGTTGGAAGTCAGGGTTTTTTAATGCCTCGTCTAGATAGTCTTTTAAGCGTTCTGAGCCCCGTACAATGAGATTATTTTGATCCAGATACTGGCGTATTTCTTGGGCATTAAAAAAGTGTTCATTGATGCCTTCTCCAAGTCGTTCTGCCAGTTCGGGCTGTTTTTTAGGGATCAAGCCCTGACGCCCAAATATAGTGGGTTTGCTCGGTCTAAAGAGCATTTTTATGGCTATGAAATTGGTATAAAAGCCAACAATTGAGGCCAGCAATATGGCAAAGGCAATGGCTGGCCATGTTGCTTCAGGAAGATAGGATTGAGCGATTGCACTGGCGATAAATAGTATCGGTGCACAAACCGCAAAGAATAGGCGTAGTGGCTTAATGAGTAACTGCATATCTATCATATTACATTAAATACTTTTATAAGTTTGTGGGATATTACAAATTAACAATCAAGTTACATGCCACTTAATCAAGAGAATCTAAATGCTTTGTTAGTAATCGTTGATGAGGTGAAATATGCCAGCTTAGGTCTGGGTTAAGTGAGTTGACTCTGAGCCCATATGAAAGAGCAGATTTTGCTTTCATTTTCAGGGGAAAAGCATAGAATGATAATAGAGTAATTAAATAAGTTTGGAGTATTACCAATGCTATTAATACCGGTCATGGAGTTAAAGTCTGGGCATAGTGTACATACTGAAGGTTCTGGCGACGATAAGGTTATCGTTAGCGAAGATCCGCTTGAAACTGTTACGCCCTGGGTAGAGGCTGGCTGTAAGCGCATACATATTGTTGATGTTGATGCGGTACTTTCTAAGCACCCTGTTAATACCCATCGTGTTGCAGAGATACACAAAGCCTTCCCTGATTTAGAAATCCAAATAGGCGGCATTAGCCGAGAACAAGATATTTTGGTTTGGCTTGATGCTGGCGCCAAATATATGGTGATGAACTCCAGAGCCATTAATCGCCCACACTTTATTGTCGACATGTGTATTGAGTACCCAGGAGCCATTATGGTGGCATTAGATAGTCACAGCGGATTGGTTCGTTTCAAAGGGCATCAAACAGAACACAACCTTGTTGAGTTGGCGAAAGAATTTGAAGATGAAGGGGTGCAGGGTCTTATTCTGACCGACATCCCTGATGAAGGCCATGTGAATAATTGCAATATTACCGCTTCTTGTGAACTTGCGAACGAAGTTGATATTCCGGTGATTGCCAATGGCGGTATTGCGGATCTTTCTGATTTTGAGGCACTGCAAAAGGCCCATGAAGATCGCCTAAGTGGTATTACGATTGGTCGCCCTTTGTATAACCAACATTTAGATTTCAAAAAGGCACAAGATCTAATCGTTAATCTCTAAACCGGTAGGTCGCCCTTCAGGGTGAAAGGGTTTGGATATTGTCGGCCTAACGACTTACCTACATTTAGTAAGGTGCGCTGATAATTCGAGGCCATTGTTCAAAGCAAATTTCACTGCTATTGCAATCCAGTTGCACCATATAAGCTCGATAACGCCTTTGTTCCTGAATAAGCATGCCCTGTATGTATTGGCCAGGCGTTACCTGAAACCAATGCGATTTGCCGCTGACATCCATTTCCATAAATCCTTGTACTGCAATCTTCACCGGTTTGGGAATAAGATGATCCCAGAGACCAGCCTGAATAGCAGTTAGTCTAATCCCTGCGCCAAAGGGACAGTTACTCTTTTCATTCGGCCGACGTCCCCAAGTAACCAACATAGATTGGCCATTTTTCATCCGGATAGGCAGTCGTGCCATGGGACTAATAAAGTGCGGCTTAAATTCCTTACCCTCGAACAGAAAATGCACGGCATGACTCATAATAAACAGCCTTAGACCGAGATACTGTCACGGTGGCCTTGCGGCTTCCATGCAGGGGCAATGACATTGGGCATGGCTGTGCGTTTAATTAGAGGCGCTTTACAGAGTGCAAACTCACCATAACGATGATTAACCTGATCCATGACTTGGTACATTTGTTGGCGCTGTTCATTATGAATAAAGAATAAGTCTTGCTGACCATTGGCTGGTTTAGGATCCACGGCCATAATATGCACCTGAAAAACACCTTGACCAGACCACTTTTGTTCAAAGAAAAAGGTTGCTAAGCGATAAATTAATCCGCCATCATCAGTATCTGTAAGCGTCTTGGTCTTACTGTGTATCCATTCTTCCTTTGTTCTTAAACCAAAGGCAAACCGTGATGCTTGTAGCTGATTGCGACGTAAGCGAGCGCCAACTTTTTCTGCCATATGTAGTAGAAATAAACGGATCTGGGCGGCATCTTTGGTATCAGGCGGTATGACTTTTCCATGCCCAAGACTTTTAGGCGGAGGAATCTCATTATCAATGCCAGAAGGATCCAGTCCTTGAGCCATTAACCATAATTTTCGCCCTGGATTTCCATACCGACGAGCTAACACACTGATGGGTATTTTGATCATATCAGCACATCGATAAACACCAAACTGCGCCAAGAAATTCCCCACACCTTTGTTAATACCACAGAGATCAGTTACCGGTACATTGGCGAGCTGAGTTGCAGCCTGTCCCGGCGCTACAATCGTCAAGCCATTTGGCTTTTGCTGTTTTGCTGCCCATTTGGCGGTACTGCGATCAGCACTGATCCCCACCGAACAGAGTAGGCCAGAGGCACGAAAAATGGCCTCTTTAATGGCACGCCCAATACGCCTTGGGTCGCTATCATAAAGTGCTAGGCTATGGCTCATATCAAGAAAAGCTTCATCGACAGAAAACACTTCAATATCAGGACAAATATCTTCCAGTGATTTCATAATGGCGCGTGACGTATCAGCGTAGCAATTCGGACGAGTAGGGGCCTGAATTAACTCAGGACATTTCTTAAGCCCCTCTCTAAGACGCATACCCGTTTTAATGCCATAGGCCCTTGCCTCATAAGAGCAGGTGATAATACAAGAGCCTTTTTTACCATTGGTCACAGCAATGGGTCGCCCGCGCCAGCAGGGGTTATCCCGCTGTTCTACAGAGGCGAAAAAGGCATTCATATCAACCAGGACAATCATTCGTTGCCAGGGACGCTCAGTCATAAAACTTCCAATAATTACTGTACATATACTACTTATATGAGTAGTATAGTCGCTAAGTTTGTTAGTAAGCAATTACAGGAAGAATGCTATGACAGAAACATTGACTGAACGCCAAGGGGAAGTTTTGGCGGTGATCCGCGACTATATTCAAGTCAACGGTATTGCCCCAACCCATGCTGAATTAGCCAAGGCAATCGGGGTCAGCTCTACCCGTGCTGCGGCCGATCATTTAAAGGCGCTAGCCAAGAAAGGTCATATTCACCTGCACAATGAGAAAACCCGAGGCATTCAACTACTGAGCGAAGCCTTTGTTGAATTGCCACTAATCGGCATGGTAGCTGCCGGTAGTCCCATTCTTGCAATGGAAAATGTCGAGCGCCAAGTTCCTGTCCCAGAAGGCCTATTCCGCAGTCGCCCCACCTACCTACTGCGGGTACGTGGCGATAGCATGAAGGATGCCGGTATCTTAGATGGCGACATGATCGCCATACAAAAAACCCAAAGAGCCCGACACGGCCAAATCGTAGTAGCCCGTATCCACGATGAGGTAACCGTTAAATACCTAGACACCCATGCACCAAGACCCGTACTACTACCTGCCAATGATGCTTACGACCCCATCACTTTCGAGCCAGAAGAACTCGCCATAGAGGGCGTCTTCGTCGGCCTAATTCGAGACGTTTAGCTACCCGTAGACTTGGCTCTAGTATTCTAGAGGGCCCAAGCCTTAACCTGGTATAGCGTCTAGCTCTTATAATTATTTAATGGTATGTGAGCTTAACAATCATTCATTAAGGTGAGTTTAGAGCAGTATTTATGAGCATATGGAGGCATGGATGCCGGAATTGAGCGTACAAGGATGTACTTGCAGCGCCTCAAAAATAGCAGCCTAAATGCGCCAACCCACATGAATATTCTAAGCTTCCCTAAGACAGGCCTTTAGAATATAAAAGCTAGCTACAGCAGCAAGTAAATGTTTAAGACTATGACCACTGACAAAGTGTTGAGTTAACTCATAAATCTGCCCATCATAGTGCTCAGTTATTTTGGCCAGAATATAAAAAACAAAGGCAATGACAATAGGTATTCTGTGGGTATTTTTGGGCTGGTACATCAGCATAATCGCGGGTAGTAGCAGCAAGGGTAAAAACTGCACCAAAACATAAGGCCTTAAATCCCCTCTACCCAACGTCTCAGTCCAGTACCAGAAAAGCACCGAAGCAACACTAAAAGCCATGGCTGGCCAAAACCAAATACGAGCTTTGTTGGTAACATAATCATGCAAGACACAAACAATAAAACTACTAAAGGCAATGGTCATGGGCAAACGATCCCAAACCAGACTGGCATTATTAGGTGCCCAGTGAAACCAGGCGGAACCAAAGCCGGTAACAAAAACCCCACAGATAAATACCCGAACATATAACCGTAACTCAAGTGCGGGTTTGAATCTCATAAACAACGGTACAGCAAGAATAGCCGCAACTAAAAAACCTAGGTTAGAAAGTACATTCCAAGCATTCTGAATACCAAACCACGTTCGAGCATCGGCAAACACAAAATAACTCTGGTCTTGAGGAATCGCTTCCTGCCAAAGGAGAATCGCAATACAGACGACACTTATGCCAATCAATACAAGGGGTTTACGTTCAATCATAGATACCATTGTATGAATGAAAGGCGATTTAATGCAATCCTTGCTTGCTTGTTCACAAAGATAAAACAATAGGGCTATATAGATCTGGTTGTAATAATCTAGTTGGGTCAGGTCAAGGCTTGACCTGGTATAGCGTCTAGTTCTTTAAAGATTTGTGAACAAAACAAGCATTCTTTAAGGCGTATTTAGGCTGCTATTTATGAGCATATGGAGGC